>QMCD01000051.1_pt1 | contig 234285 bp, 187 predicted proteins | sample 1821841 | NCBI WGS metagenome assembly QMCD01 (sample SAMN01991225, study PRJNA193472) | Termite gut metagenome, whole genome shotgun sequencing project. | isolation source: worker | host: Macrotermes natalensis
CTAAGAGAAACAAGATTATCCTGTGCTGTGCTTTCGCTTGCGGTAAAAAAAAATGTATTTTTATCTTTTATAAATTCACGAATCAACGTAGTTTTTCCGACGCGCCGTCTGCCGTAAATAACCGCAAATTCAAATTGATTGCTGTTATGCATCTTGTTGAGCTTCTCAAGCTCTGGTTGACGTCCAAAAAACATTATATCCACCTCCGCACATTCTACTCTTGAGTATGATACTCTTGAGTAGTATTATATCAAGGTGGGGTAAAAAGTCAATCATTAATTTTTATGTTAATAGAATAACTTGCTTTATCAATGATACTCGTCCTTTACATTTTGCCGCTTAGCCAGAATAGAAATACAAAGTAGTATGGTTTATGGCGGTTGTCCAAATAATAGCACTATTAATAATTCTGCAGACGAGCGGCATTGTGCCACTTCTTTTTTCAGTAAAAGTAACGAGAATGATTTGCTTTGTATTTGCGGGTTACTTATCTATCAATTCAATAATGAATCTTTTTTCGGACAGTAAGAAAGAAAAACTCATTATGACACCGTTGGCCGTTGTTACTGCCATTTGTTTTTGGGTAACGGGATTTAACGTTCAAATACAAATTTAACATTCAAATACAAATTTTACATTCAAAGTATAACCTGATACGCAACTCCGATACCGACATCGGAACCGAAGAACTTGCACATCTGGAAATGGTCTCATCGATGGTCTTTCAATTGACCAAGGACCTGTCTATGGAGGAGATCGAAGCCTCCGGCTTTGCTCCTTATTACACCGACCACACGGTCGCCGTCTGGCCCCAGTCTGCCGGCGGAATCCCCTTCACCTCTACAGAATTCCAATCAAAAGGTGACCCTATTACTGATCTGATGGAGGATCTGGCAGCGGAGCAAAAGGCCCGCACCACTTATGACAACCTCCTCCGTTTAGTCAAAGACAGTGAGGTCGCAGAACCGCTCCGCTTCCTACGCGCCAGGGAAGTCGTTCATTTCCAGCGTTTCGGCGAAGCCTTACGGATTGTTCAAGATAAACTGGATGCCAAAAACTTCTATGCTTTCAATCCGGAATTTGACCGCTGCAAAAAATAATTGATGATAGCTACAAATCACAATGTTCACTGCCGCACTCCTTCTGTACGGCAGTGAACATTGTGCTAACTAATAGGCAATATCTCGGTCGGCAGCGGAAATATCCTGGCCGAACTCAGGGAAATCGTCAGCATGAAGTGATCTTCTTCAACAATTATAATATTTTGTTAATTTTATCTGGAATCCATATTTTTGTTGTGCTATAATAATCAATATATCATCCATTATAGGTAAATAAAGATTTGATGACTGTTGATCAGCCATCAGGAGGAGGTCTGAAACCATGGATAACACAGGGAATAATACAACGGAAGCCAAAAACATGTCCAAGATGAAGGATATGAACCTGAAACAGAAATTTGATTTCAGCTTGGGGTATATCAGAAGGCTGACAATTGTCGTCGGTATTGTCGGGTTTATCGGGATGATCAGCCTGGAGGTTTCTGCTTTTATGATGTATAACAACAACCTCCGCGGCATACAGTACATGGGCGACCTACGAGAACACTTTGCCGTTCAGCGCAATGACATCCGCAACTTATTTCTGTCACAGGACAATGCGGAACAAGTGCAGAACCTGATTGCCGGAGTAAAGGAAAGCGACGCGCAAGTAGATGAGCTGTTTGCGCAATACGAAAATACGATCACCAATACAAGGAAAGCCGCCGATTATTTTTCCGCTAAAGAAGCCTGGATCGGGCCGTTTGCCAATATGAAAGCTGAGCTGTGGAAAATGATTGAGGCCGGTGATTTTGAGGGCGCCTATCAATGGTTTGTCGAACAGGGCGTGGTAATCCAGCCGATCATGCAAGGCTTTGAAGCCAGCGTGACCCAAAACAACCAGTCGGCCATGAACAGCATCATCGCCCTGACGGTTCTGTTTGTTGCCCTGCTGATTATTCTGGTGATTATCGTCATGGCCGTCATCAAGTCGGTCGGCTCTTTTACGTGGATTCTGATCACGCAGATCAGCGACCCGCTCGTTGTCCTCACTGCCTTTATGCAGAAAGCCAGCACCACAGGCGACATCACCTTGAGGCCGGAAGATGTGGAAACAATCGGAAAGCTTGCATCAGTTAAGGACGAAATCGGCCAGACCGTCGGAGCCAGTGCCGGCTTTGTTACCCGGATTAACGAAATCGCCGACGACTTAAAGGTAATCGCGGGCGGCGACCTGACCGCCAAGGTGAAACTCTTATCGCCGGACGATGTCATGGGGAATTCCCTTGATTCTATGCTGGATCAGCTGAATGAAATGTTCAGCGAAGTCAATATATCCAGCAGTCATGTCACTACCGGTGCCAAAAACCTTGAAGACGGTGCCCAGAGCTTGGCGGAAAGTACTACGACCCAAGCCAGCAGCGTCGAAGAACTGACCGCTACCATCAACATGATCTCCAATAACATATCAGAAGGTGCTAAGCGAGCCCAGGAAGTCAGCCGAGATGCCGCCGGCATCGGCAATAAGGCGCAAGGCAGCATTGCCCAGATCAGCCAGATCATCTCCGCGATGGAAACGATCAGCCATACATCCGGCCAGATCGGCAATATCATCGACAGCATCGAAGACATTGCTTCCCAGACGAACCTGCTGTCCTTAAACGCCTCTATTGAAGCGGCCCGGGCCGGGGAAGCGGGAAAAGGCTTCGCCGTAGTGGCCGATGAAATCGGCAAACTGGCAAAACAAAGCGCCGAAGCCGCCAATACCACTCGCAACCTGATCCAGATCTCGATGGGAGAAATCACGGAAGGCAACCGGATCGTAGCCGATACTTCCCAGTCCCTGAACGAAGTTCTTAACAGCGTCGGCACTATCGTCGTAGCGGTTGACGAAATCACCGTTACTTCCGAACAACAGGCGATTTCGATGGCGGAAATCGACGGTGTAGTGGAACAGATTTCCCAAGCAGTACAGGATTCTTCGGCGATTGCTGAGGAAAGCTTAGCTGTCAGTGAAGAATTATATGCTTCCGCTACCAACCTCAATGAACTGGTCAGCCGCTTTAAAATCCATTAAGGTGAGCCGCCGATGAGTTGCCAATGAGTCGTTACCATTGAGCTATGAATGTGCATAAACACCGTAAGCAAGGTGTCCGTAGCTGAAAAGATACGATTTCGGCTACGGACATTTTATTATTTTGTCTTATTTTGATTGGCTGCGCGGTCATCGTCAGATTGCCCGGGCCTCATCGGCTCCGGTTCCGGCTCCCGAAAACAAGTGTCGCTAAGTTTCCCGCCCCAAGTCTGGCAGCTTCCGTGTCGTCAGCAAGCGCCGTCCATGGCGCCTGCTGACTTGGTCGGCCATCCGTGGCCGCCCACCACTGGTTTTTCGTTCACCGGGAAGCTAAGCGGCACTAATTTTCTCCCGCAAGGAACCGGAGCCGATGAGGCCCGGGCAATCTGACGATTCGGTATCCCGACCGGCAAGTTTGAAAACCCATTTTGGGCAAAGCCTATAAGGATTTAATAGGCTAAGACCGTCAAAATCGTAATATAATAGGAAAAGCCGAATTCCGTTCCTGAAAAGGAGTAAAATGTAAGCACCAGCAAACCTATACATGAAAGGGCTTTTCTCATGAATATCATAACACACAGACGAAGCTGTTTGTAGTGAGCGATTTGGATAGACTTATGGCCGTACTGGATGTGCTGGATGATGGCATACTCATCCACTGGCTTTGTATGGAACAAGGTTAAAGAATGATTGAATTAAGCCAGTTTATTTCGCCATGCTATCTTTGGCCAGAAAATGAAAATCGTCTCTTCTGGCTGGCGGAGTGGCGGGTAACGAACCGGTAGATGGCTTTAATTTTTCTAAAAACTGCTTGCAATGAAATTAACGTTATCATATTTTAACTTGTATGCAAGGTCAAAAGGTCTTGTATTTTGTAATATGTAAGCATCCGTCACACCTTCGCGTAGCTAGCGGATATCACCCATGAAAAACAAAGCAATCGTACCAGGACCGGCATGGGCACCGATGGTCGGACCGATGTGGTTGATCAGGAATTGATCGATACCGAAACGTCTGCGAATCTCGTCCGCCACATACTGAGCATCTTCCAACGCATCTCCGTGACTGATAAAAACAATGTCATTCTGTTCACGATAGCTGCCCATCTTCTGCTCCATTAAGTCGACCAAGGCAGTCAATGACTTCCTGCGGCCTCTGACCTTGCTGACCGGAACAAGATGCCCTTCATTGTCCACATGGAGAATAGGCTTGATCCCCGCCAGCGTCCCGATAATAGCCGTCGCCTTACTGACTCTTCCGCCGCGGTATAGATGGTTCAAGTCGTCCACGGTAAAAACATGGGTCAGGTTCAGCAGATGCTCTGTTATCCAAGCGGCGGTTTCATCCAGTGTTTTCCCGGCCTTCTGCAGTTCCACAGCTTTATGGACCAGTAAGCCTTCTCCCAAAGATGCACAAAGCGAGTCAATTACCCTGATGTGAATATCCTTGCGCTCTTCCATCATTTCGCCTGCCACCAGAAAAGCGTTCTGACCGCTTGAGCTCAGTCCGGAGGAAAAAGAAAGATAAAGGATCTCTTTATTTTCTTCTAGAAATTCTCCGAATTTGCGTCTGAACTGTTCCGGGTTCACCTGTGATGTGGTCGGCATTTTACCGCTGCGCATCATTGCATAAAACTCTTTCCAGGGCAACTGGTTATTCTCGCCATATTCCACGCCTTCCAGAATATTATTAAAATGTAGCAAGCCCAAACCATGCTCATTGATATACTCCAATGGCAGATCCGCCGTTGTATTGGTAACTATCTTAAATGTCTTAGTCGATTCATCTTTTGTATTTGATCTCATCCTACCTTCACCTCTGCTCCTATTCCAGATAAACTACAAACGATTTTGCAGCTATGTTTATGCTTAACAATAATATTCTAACACTCTAAATTACAAAGTTCAATACCTCAGCTTTATGAATTGTCTTATTTCAGCGAACCCGGAAGCCTCCGTCTAAACAGTCTGTAACTGAGCTTTTTACCATCAAAGGGAATCAGAGGGTAAAGGTAGCTTACCCCGTTCATTGTTTGATTGAACGCAATGGAAAGAATCAGAACCAGAATCCCGGCAATAAAACCATACAAACCAAATATTGCCGTCAGGATCAGATTAATAATCCTCATGAACTTCAAAGCATAACTCAACTCATAACTCGACTGTGTATAACTTGCCATGGCCACAAAAGCCATATAAAGCATGACTTCTGAATTAAACCAGCCGCTTTTCACTGAGAATTCACCTAACACCAGCGCTGCCATAATACTCAACGGCGTACTCAGCATCGTCGGCGTATTCACCGCCGCAAGCCGCAGACCGTCAATAGCCAGCTCCAGAACCAGGAACTGCCATATCAATGACAAATTGGCATCTTCCTTCATCATGATAAACTGAAACGAGTCCGGTACCCAATGGGGATTCATCGTCAGTAACAAATAAAGCGGGGTAATCAGATAAGTGGCCAAGGAAATCAAGAATCTGGCAAAACGTAGATAAGTTCCGGTGATCGGTGAAAAATAATAGTCATCGGCTTCTTCCAGCACATCAAAAATCGATATCGGCGTTATCATCGCCGACGGCGAGTTGTCCACCAGAATAACGATGTCACCTTCCAGCACCTGGGCGGCGGCCGTATCAGGCCTTTCCGTAAAACGGAACTTGGGGAACGGGTTATACCAGCGTTTCTGATGAAGACATTCGGCCAGGCTTTCCTGATTCATTGTCAGCGCATCCACTTTGATTCGGCTGATCCGGTCTCTGATGTTCTGCAAAAAATCCTGGTTTACCCGACTTTGCATGTAGCAAAGCACAATATCTGTCTTAGAGCTTTTTCCTGCCTGCATGATTTCCATCGTCAGATCGGTGCTTCTGATCCTTCTTCTGATCAGAGCCGTATTGAACACGACGGTTTCTACAAACCCGTCACGAGATCCCCGCAAGGACTTATCTTTCTCCGGTTCGCTTACTGACCTCGCCGGATATGTCCGGGAGTCAATCATCAGGCATTTATCGAAGCCGTCAATGAATAAGGCAAACACTCCTGACAAAATAAATGTGATGATAGGTTCCCACTGATCCTTCAGGTCTACTTCTACATAAGACATTTCCTTTTTGGACATTTCATGAGCTGTCTTAGGCATTTCCTTGGGAGGGATCTTCATAAAATCAGAAAGGAGTTTGTTCATGATCTCATCTTTGCAGAAGCCGTCCAGGTAATAAAGACAGGCTTCGCGGCCGCCGATGTGGATTACCCGGTAGATGATATCAAAATTTTTTGTGATATTCATCCTTGCGTTTAAGTATTCCATTGTTTCCTGCAGGGATGTTGTCATTGTTGACGGGGTGTCAATATTGGCGGCTTTTGCTTTATTGCTTTCTGTATTTGCGGTATCCTTCATGTCGGACAACTCCTTTCACGAACATTATTATTGAGATTTCGTTCGGAAATATTTTGTCCAGTAATGGGTTTATTAATACGTCAATAATGATTACTAGCATAATCAATTTACTGATTCATCAGAATATGCGACATCTATAGAATAAATAGCTGCAAATACATCTCAAAAATAACTTCTGAAAAATAATATCTGAATACTCTCTTTAAGCAAAACTCACTTTCTTAACAGCAGTGTTCAGCCGGTCCCGGTACTGCCATGTCCGCCTCTGTCCTCATGCCCTAGACGCAAGACTTCTTCAAAGCAAAGCTTTGGCTGATTCTCCACAATGCGGAACTGGCAAATCCGGTCGTTCATACCGATATGGGTATCACGCAGGGCATAAGCCGGCATAAACCACTGGTCATTATCTCCGCAATAAGAGCAATCTACCACGCCCTGGTGGTTGGTCTGGATAATCCCGAAGTTTTTAAAGGTGGAACTGCGCGGCACAATATGGGCTTCATAGCCTTGGGGCAGTTCCATCGCCACTCCGAGCGGGATCAGCTTAAACTCTCCGGCCTTCAGGTCAACATCAGCCGCTGCCCGCAGATCAATCCAGTCCGACTTCCCGTCTATATAGGCCAGACGTTCGATCTGATCACTGAAATACTTAATTTTTATTTTCATCTATAATCTCTTTTCACTTTTATTCATAATCACCGCAATGCAGCACCGGTAACGCTGCCGGATCGGTCTGTTTCAATGATCTCTGCACGTCGATAACACGCTGGTTGCTGCTTCCTTTCCATAACAGTTTGCCGTCCTTTTTATCAGCCTCAAATTCTCCTTCGACCAGAACGTCAACATACTGCATCAGTTTATAATGCAGAATATGTTCCCAGGAATCGCCGGTGTAAAGCCAGATGGTTTTGTGCGGATACTTTTCCCTGACCTCCGCCATCAAGGCACGTACATCCAGACGATTGGCCGCATGTAGCGGATCGCCGCCGGAAAAGGTGATTCCTGCAATGTAGGACTGATCCAGCTGCGCAAATATTTCCTGTTTTGCCTTCTCGTCAAACAGCAGGCCGCCAGCCGGATCCCAGGTGACGGCATTGTGACAATCCTTACAGCAGTGAGAGCAGCCGGCGACCCATAACACTACCCGGAGGCCGTCGCCGTTTAACATGTCATCCTTAGTAATGTTGTGATACCTCATTCCTACATGCTCTTCCTTTCTGCTATTTCTGCCATTTTGGCTTCATTAAGCCGCGTGTCTCCGTGTACTCTTGAGTAAGAGAGGTAACCGTTCATACGGTCAATCTTAGTCAGGTTCTTGCTTCCGCACTGGGGGCATACATCCATTTCCAGCTCCTGATGCCCGCAGTCGTCGCAGTAAGCCAGCGACAGGTTCACGCCTTCATAAAGGCCATATTCCATGGCCCGGCGGATCAGGGTTTTGACGGCCTCGATATTATAATCGATCGGGTATTTTACATACTGGATCTTGCCGCCGTTGGACAGCTCCCAGAAACGGTATTCCAGATCCTGCTTCTGAATCGGGGTAATCTCCTCGCTCACATGGCAATGGAAGCTATTGGAAACATATTCCCGGTCCGAAACGCCTTCGACAATGCCGTATTTAGCCCGGAACTGTTTTACCTGAAGGCCGCAGAGGCTTTCCGCCGGTGTCCCGTAGATCGCATATAGATGTCCGTCGGCTTCCTTGAATTCGAGGATTTTCTGATTGATATGCGCCAGTACTTCCAACGCGAACTGGCCGTCTTCCACCAGTGATTTGCCGTTATACAGCTCCTGCAGCTCGTTAAAGGCCGTAATCCCGAAGCTGGCCGTGGCGGAACGGAGAACCGGTTTGATTTTATCGCTGAGCTTAAGGTTTCCTCCCAGAAAGCCGCCTTCACAATAAGCAAGCGGATTGGTGGAGGCACGCATTTCTCCAAGATAAGCATAGGTGCGGATATGAAGCTGACGGATCAGGTTCAGATAATAATCCAGGACCTCATAGAAATCCCGGCTTTCCTGTCTTGCTCTGGCCAGAATCATCGGCAGATGCAAAGATACCGCACCGATATTGAAACGGCCCACAAAAACCGGCTCGTCCTTTTCGTCCGCCGGATGCATGCCGCCCCTGACATACCAGGGGGATAAAAAGGCCCGGCAGCCCATCGGCGAAATCACCTTGCCGTATTGCTTGTACATGCTGGCAATATAGCCCTTGCCGGTCAGTCCCAGCCAGTCGGGATACATGGTCTTTGCCGAGCAGTTGACACCGGCTTCGAAGACGTCCTCCAGTTCCTTGCCGGAACCGTGGAGGTTCTCATCATACAGAAAGACGATCTTGGGGAAAAGAACCGGTTTCTTGCAGTTCTTTTTGCCTTGTCCTCTTCTTCTTACGTTCAGCAGGGAAATCGTTGCCTGCCGTGCAAAACGGCCGGTTCCCAGGCCTGACGTAACCGTAATAAAAGGATAGTCGCCGCGGCTGCTGGCAACCGTGTTGAATTTATACTCCCAGCCCTGAAAGCCTTGTTCCAGTTCCCGTAAGGTATCGGCATAGGCTTCTGCCTCTGCGGTTTCCTGGTCAATATCCAGACGGAGGTATTTTTTGACAGCCTTATCATATGTCTTCTCGGCATAAGGCTCCAGCAGCTTATCCACCTCAGGTACGGTGAAGCCGCCATATTGCTGGCTGGCCGCGCTCAGCACGATGTCGCCGATGACGTCGAAAGCCACATCGAGGCTTTTGGGCTCGTTATACCAGATATTGCCCATCTCAAAACCGCCGGAAAGGACGTTGCCGACATCAAAGAGACAGCAGTTCATCGTGTCCCTTCTGGCCGACATATCATGAACATAGATATAGCCGTCGCGACAGGCCTGGATTTCTTCCGTGGTCATGAAAAATTTCTGGTACAGCTCCTTGTTGAACTGGTTGAAGATCAGGCTGCGCTTAGTGGATACCAGCGCACTGTCGGTATTGGAGTTCTCTTTGTCTCCCACATACATGATGGACTGGCTTTTCTTATAGACATCGTCCATCATCCGCACAAAGTCCTGTTTATAATTCCGGTAATCGCGGTAGCTTTTGGCGACGATCGGCTTGACGTTTTCCAAGGCGCTTTCGACGATATTATGCATGATCGGAATCGGGATGGCTTCCTGGTCAAGCTCATTCACTTTTTCTACCACATACTGGCAGATCTGCATTTTTTCTTCTTCTGTGAATTTTGTCAAGGCCCGGTATGCACTCTTCCCGACAGCGTCAATTACCTTCTGGACATTGAACGCTTCTTTGCTGCCGTCCTTCTTGATTACCTTGACGGTAAGCTCCGGTATAAATTCTTTTTCCAAATCCATGAATATTTCCTCTTTTCTGTTTTCTTACGACAAGGATTGTCCATAAACCGTCTTTTATACAAGATTACACTGCTGGCTGCGTAACATAAAATAACAGTATTTGTCACAACATATAGAAGCGTTGTCCGGCATTGCCTCCATATATTGTGATTATTTCTAGTATAGAATATCAAATCTATAATGTCAACGAATTCCCTTAAGAATCTTCAACAAAAAAAGAATGATTATTTTGTGTCAATTAACCATTCTTTCCTCAGTCCATAACATTGCATAAGTTGTGCTGCTACCAGCGGCAAGAAGCCGTCTTATTGCTCCTCATCAGGTGCTCCTGACAGCTCCTTTGCCAAAGCATGCTTAGCATCTTTCGCTTTTCGCAGCCGGATACCGAAGAAAACTGCCGCAGTCACCAGAACAATAATGACAATAAATACTAAAAAATATGATAAAAATGCATTAATAAAAAGAATCAGATTATCCATCTATGCCTCCCGCTCAAGTTGCTTGTCCTTTAATCACTATCATAACACTTCAGCAACGCTATCGTCAAGTAATCCGTCTCCGTCTGCCGCAGAGGTTGCCAGTTTGTCACAGCGTTCGTTTTCGGGATGTCCGTCGTGCCCCTTGATCCATATAAAGCTGATTTTATGCGGCTCGCCGGCTTTCAGCAGCCGCCGCCAGAGATCGATGTTCTTTACCGGCTTGTTGGTGCTGGTCTTCCACCCTTTTCGCTGCCAGTTATCAATCCAGTGCTCGTTAAATGCCTCGGTAAGATATTTGGAGTCAGAGACCAGGTCAACCAGACAGGGCCGTTTCAACGCTTCCAGTCCTACGATGGCGGCCATCAGTTCCATCCGGTTGTTGGTGGTTTTTTTGAAACCGGCGGAGTATTCCCGCTCATGCAGCTGCCCTTTGGAATCCGTATATTGCAGTATCGTCCCATACCCGCCCGGGCCTTCTGGATTCCCCCGTGCCGCGCCGTCCGTATAGATCGTAACTTTCATGCTCATCATGAATCCCCCCATTTCCCATTAACTGTGAATTCCTCGGCCAGCCTTTCGGCATCTTCTACCAGCTTGGTATCATAACCCATCGACTTGAGCAGCCGGATGGCATTTCTGGTAGTCGCCCGTCCGCTTTTCAGCAGATAAGGAAAGGCAATATCACCGTCGGCAAATACTTCTTCAAAGTGGTAGTTTTCATATTCTTCTTCCAGTATGTGTGTCAGTTCAACATCATGGGTAGCCGCAAGGCAAAGACTGCGGCTTCCGTTGAGGCTCCGCAGGATCTGCGCTGACGCAGCAATCCTTTCGACGGTATTGGTTCCTCTCAGCACCTCATCCACAAGCACCAGCACAGGTATCTCTGCTGTCAGGCAAAGATCCAGCAACCGTTTCATGGCTCTTATCTCGGCCATATAATAGCTTTCCCCCTCCAGAACATCATCTCTCAGGGACATGGAAGACGCCGTCAGGAACATTCCCGACCGGTAATGATCGGCCAGGCAGGTGTGTACCGACTGTGCCAGGATGGAATTGAGTGCCGCTGCTTTTAAAAACGTCGATTTACCGGAGGCATTGGAGCCGGTGAGCAGCACGCTGCGGCCAATGTCGATATCGTTTTTAACCGGTTCCGCTATAAGCGGATGATAGACCCCTTTTCCGACGATTCTTTTTTCTGCGGTAAATTGCGGGACACTATAGCCCGGTCCGCTTTTTCTCAAGCTTTCTCGCCAGGCCCCTATAGCAATCATGGCTTCTATCGAGCCGGCGACTGTAAGGAGCCGGTCAATTTCTCCCGTGTGCAGCCGCACCTGGGCCAGCATCTGGTTAAATTTGATCAGATCCAGATGAAGACCCATCCGCAGATAATCCAAAATCACCTCGAGCGGATTACTGGAAGCCGTCAGCCTTGCCGGCGACATCAACAGGTAGGAGCCCCGGCGGAATTTGTCAAATTCGGCCCGGCAGCCGGCCATTTCCCGGATCTCCTCTTTCAGGACTGGCACCTTGCTCTTCTCCATGGCTTTCACACCGTCAAGCAGCCGGAAGATATAAGAAAAACTGACGATATACGGCTCGATCTCTTTTTTAATACGGTAATAGCTGGTCAGATTGTATATCAATACAATAAAAATCAGGGTAATCCCCGTCGTTGCCGACAAGGCGACGGCAGCAATCGAAGCAATCAGGGCGACAACAGACAGAAAATGCCGCCGGTTACTTCTCGTCCCCAGCTGATCAAGATAACCCAGATAATCATAGAGCGAATATTTTCCTGTCCGCCCGAGTCTGGCAAAGATTAACTGCCAAGACACCCGCGCCTCCTCTTCTTGCTGAAAAAACATAATAAGCTCTTCTCTTCTTATCAGCTCGTCTTCTGAAACCAGCGGGGCACGCAGGATATGATATAGGTATTCTTCCCCCGCCGACGACCAGGTGTGGTTCATACGGCGGAAAATTTCATCCATCTCCAGATCATTCCAGGTAATGTCGTCAATAAAAAAGCCGTCCTGATGCCGGGCATAATACTGAGAAATATTGGCATACTGCTCCGCTGTGTACTTCCGCTTGGGTAAAATACCATAATCAGACCGCAGCTTTGATACAAATTTTTTCTCCTGACGCTTTTCATGAATCCAGCCGGATATCATGAGAATGACAATAAACCCAAATGCAACCAGGGCAAAAATAAGATACTCCATGCGGTCTCCCTTCTGAGCCAGAGGAATTTTTGATAGAAGGACCGGCAATTATGCCGGCCTCTTCTTATGTTTATTTGCTTATTCTTCATGTGTTTTACTTTTTGTTATTTCTAATTGATTCTTTAGGGAAACGCTGATGCATCAGTGTTTCCTTAGATTATCATTCTTTTGTTTATTGACTTATTATCATACAGGTTATATTCAGGGTAATATTCCGGGTTAATATTATAGGAAAATATATTTGAGGATAAATAAAACCGTAAGTACGTACATTAATGCACTGATTTTCTTTTCCTTGCTTTTACCGGTTATCAGATTAATGACTGTCCATGAAATAACCCCGAACGAAATACCCTCCGGGATGCTGTATGCGGTCACCATCACTAAAATACACAAAAATGCCGGAATCGCTTCGGTCATATCCTCAAAGTTGATCTTAACAACCATGCCCATCATATAAAAGCCGACGATGATCAACGCCGGTGCGGTGGCAAATGTCGGGATTGCCAAGAAGACCGGCGAAAAGATAATCGAAAGCAAAAACAGCAGCGCGGTAATAACTGCCGTCAGACCGGTCCGGCCGCCTTGGGTCACTCCCGCAGCACTTTCCACATAAGTCGTGGTCGTCGAGGTTCCGAAAACAGCACCGGCACTGGTCGCCACCGCATCCGCCAATAAGGCACCTTTGATGCGGGGAAGCTTTCCGTCTTTATCAAGCATATTGGCTTTGGATGAGACACCGATCAGGGTGCCTAAGGTGTCAAAGATGTCTACGAATAAAAAGCTGAAGCAGATAACAATAAAGTCGAGAATCTTAATGGAGCTGAAATCAGCTGTAAATAACTGGCCGAACGTCTGGCCGAAGTCGGAGAAATTGAAACTGATGATGCCCTGTGGAATGGTTGAATAAAGCTCCAGCTCCGCATTCGGTATGTAGATTCCCGCAGCTTCACAAATCATCCCCAGTAGCCAGGTAATCAAAATACCGAACAGAATCCCGCCTTTTACATTTTTGATCAATAAGAAAGCCGTTACTAAGACACCCACCACAGTCAGAATAGCGGAAATCCCCACTGATGAAAAATTCTCCGGCTCAAAAGGCTGAAAACCAACCAGGACCGCCGGATCGGCAACGATCAGGTTAGCACCCTGCAAACCGATAAAAGCAATAAACAGCCCGATCCCGACGCTGACTGCCGATTTCAATGTCATCGGTATGGCGTTAAATATCGCCTCCCGGACATTGGTCAGGGATAAGACAATGAAAACAAGGCCTTCCACAAAAACCGCCATCAAAGCAAGCTGCCATGAATACCCCATAGCCCCTACTACCGTAAAAGAAAAGAATGCGTTAAGTCCCATCCCCGGAGCCATGGCAAACGGATAGTTCGCCAGCAAAGCCATCAGCATGGTTCCAATAAAGGAAGCCAAGGCTGTCGCGATCAGCACCGCCGTGGGATTCATTGCCGAACCAGATGGAGCACTTAGCAAGCCAGGGTTTACCGCAAGAATATAGGCCATCGTCATGAAAGTAGTGATTCCGGCCAAGACTTCGGTGCGAATATCCGTTTTGTTCTCTTTGAGCCTAAATAGTTTTTCTAACATTTTTCCCTCCTTTTAGAATTGGTTAGCTGGTTTTATTTTTAGCAAGCGCCAGCAGTTCCTCTGTTCCTGCTCTCAGCTGAGAAACAGGATCGCTCCGCCTATGCTTTCAGCCGCTGGATAATATCACCCGCTTTGGCATAAATGGAAGAAACTTCCGGGCCTGAATAAAAATCTCCCTTCTCATAAAGAATCTTACCGTTTATCATCGTCATCGTCACGTTTAGCTTACTTCCGCTGTAAACGATGTTTTTGGCAATGTTATTGAGCGGCCGCATATTGGGCTGCCGCAGGTCGATCATGATCATGTCGGCAAGGTTACCCGGAACCAGGCTGACCGCATCAGTCAATCCCATCGCGGCAGCACCGTTCACACAAGCCATTTTCAGTACTTCCGTCGCATCGACGGCTGCGGCGTTGTTTTCCCTCACTTTCGCCAGGCCGGTGACCAGAAACATCTCCCGGAACATGTCCAGGCAATTATTGCTGGCCGGCCCGTCAGTCCCGATGGCGACCGGTATCCCCCGCTCAAGAAACTCGGCGACCGGGGCGATGCCGCTGGCCAGCTTCAGATTGGAAGCCGGATTGGTCACCGCATACAGGCCTCTTTTCCGGAATACCTCCATGTCCGCTTCGCTCATATGCACGCAGTGGAAGCCACCGCCGCCATAATCAAAGAGCCCTAGGGAATCTAGATATACGGCCGGTGTCATGCCGTTATGCCGCTCTCTGCAGCCCTGCACCTCATCGGCGGTTTCAGCCAGATGGGTGAAGACCGGGGCCTGATACCGGTGCGAAAGCTCCGCCACCCGGAGAAGCAGTTCCTCCGAGCAGGTGTATTCCGCATGAAAGCCCAGGATGTAGCTATTTAAGCTGTCTTTTTGATTCAGCCGGTGATACATCTTTGCCACTGTCTCGGTGGTCTGGCCAAAATCATTGGCGGCCCCCACCTGGACACAGCGCATCCCCATGTCGGAACACGCCTGTGCAATGGACTCCGGTGTCAGGTACATGTCAAAAATAGCAGTAATCCCGCTGGTCAGATATTCCAAAACAGCCAGTCTGGTGAGGTGATAGATGTCTTCTGCCGTCATCTGCGCCTCAACCGGAAACACCTGGTTATTCAGCCAGTCCGACAAAGGGAGGTCATCCGCATAGGAACGCAACAGCGTCATGCCCGAATGTGTATGGGCATTTTTAAAGCCGGGCATAAGCAGATTGCCCTGGCAGTCGATCTCCCTGTCCCACGGCCTCGCACCGGCATCGCCTGATTTATCCCCCGCGCTGCCGACTGCTCCATCCCCTGTGCTGCCGCCTGTTTCATCTGCCGTGCTGCTGACAGCATCTCTCGCACTGTCGCCTGCATAGATAATCCGGGTTCCGTCAATATGTACCTCGCCGGAAAACACCGGACGGTTCTCTTCCATGGATAGAATCCTGGCATTGTAAAATCGATATCTCATCGTATTCCTATCTGCGGCTTTCCGCACTTTAATGAACGATCTGATCCTGACCGAAGCTGGCCGGCAATAATTCTTCCAGCGAAAACAGCTTGTAGTCATCCTTGCTCCGGGCAACAATGACAACGAACTTCTCCGGCTCAGGTGCAAATTCGCTGATGACCTGGCGGCACACACCGCAGGGAAAGGCATACTGGGTGATCTCCTCGCCTTTCGGGCTTCCGGTTACGGCAAGGGCCCGGCATTTGCCGCGGCCTTCGCTTACTGCTTTGAATATAGCGGTTCTTTCCGCACAGACAGTGGCTCCGAAAGAAGCATTTTCGATGTTGCAGCCGGTATAAATACGGTTGTCCATCGTCAGCACCGCCGCTCCCACATAATAGCCGGAATAGGGCGCATGTGCTTTCCGGCGTGCCTGCATCGCCGACTGGATCAATTCTTCTACCGGAATGTTTTTATCCAAATTATCCATACTTCTCTTCCCTGAACTAAAGCTGATTTAAGCTGCCGAATCCGATAATAGAACCGGTAACCAGTTTCTTAAACAGAGGGGCGGCCTGATTGGCGGCTTCCTGCACCTCCTCATGCGTCAGCGGTACCGGCGACAATCCGGCAGCCGGGTTACAGATGCAGGAAATCCCGCAGACCTTTAAGCCCATATGATTAGCGGCTATCGCTTCCACTACCGTACTCATCCCGACCGCGCCGGCCCCCATGAGCCCTAGCATGTGGATTTCCGCCGGTGATTCAAAAGAGGGCCCTGACATCTGCGCATAAATCCCTTCTAATAGCGGAATAGCCAGATCGGCGGCCGTGGTTTTAATGACATCGCGCAGCTCTTTCCGATATACAGTACTCATATCCGGAAAGCGGGTTCCCAATTCTTCTATATTGGGACCGATCAGGGGATTGGCCACAAAAGCACCGATATGATCGGTGATCAGCATAAAATCCCCGGCCCGGCAGCCTTTCATGATTCCGCCAGAGGCGTTGGTCAAGAACAGGATCTCGGCACCCATCATTCCCATCAGGCGTACCGGCAGGACGACATCGCTCATGGGATAGCCTTCATAAAAATGTACCCTGCCCTTCATACAGACTACCGGCACTTCCTCCACATAGCCCCAGATAAACCGGCCGGCATGACCGGGAACGGTAGATACCGGGAAACCTTCTATCTCCTGATAATCCAGTTCGGCGATCACATGGATATTATCCGCATAATCTCCCAGTCCCGAACCCAGCACCAAGGCGACCTTGGGAACAAAGTCCGGCTGGCCGGCACGGGTCAGGAAATCTTTCACGCTTTTATGGCACCTTACTAACTTATCATATACGGGATTCATCCTTCTCCTATCCGCATGTTTCCGCTGTTTGCTGCTGTTCACTCTTTATCTGGATTGCAACAATACCTCTGCTGACACCATGCTTACTGTAATGTTGTAAAAATTATAAATCTATTGTCTAATAAATCAATAAACAGTATACCATAATTTACCGAAGACGGAAACAATAATATTAAGATTTCTTATTACTGGGTGTTGCTTCGTGGAGAATTTAGTTCGATTTGATAAAACTAAGAGTTAATGACTGTCTCATCGTTTGCTTTTTTATTTTTATTGATATAAATATGAGATACTTTGATAATTAAAAATGCTACATATAAAAATAGAATTTTGATTGCTAAATCAATTAATACCAATAATGTACTAATAATAGAGATATTATCATTACCCACAATATATTGATATGTGTCTACTATTTCTGTCATTTAGACTCCTTTCCTGCTATGCTGTTCTGACAATAGCTACAATACCATGATCATAAGTAGCTCTGCTTTTTATACCCAAAATTGTCATTTCTGTTACTAACGTACCCGTTGCTATACTGAACTTATGAGCAAATTACCTGCCGCTATCATCATGACTGGTTATCTACTATGATGAATCCTTAATCACAATTAATCCATTTTGACAATTATTTGAAAGTCAACAAACAAAACAGATGTCTGGGCAGTTGCCTTGACATCCGTTTTGTTTATCTTTAGTATTTTCAATATGTTAGCTTCGCTATCTATAACTGTTTCGTCACGGATTTTCATAGACCGTCACCGCTCAGATTATAATACACACCATCCCGCCATTGCTGTCATTGACGATTTTCTGCATGGTTTCCTGCAGTTTAACCTGGCTTTCTTCACCGATCATCGAAACTTTGCCGTTGATTCCGTCGTTAACCAGCTGTTCCACGGTCTTGCCAAAAATATTGGTTTCCCAGATGCCCTCTTCGCTGGTATCGGCATTGGAAATATATTTAATAAGATCCTGCGCCTGTTCTTCGGTTCCCACGATAGGGGATATTTCGGTCTCGATATTTGCCTTGATCATATGGATGCTCGGGCTCTCGGCCTTGATCTTTACGCCAAACTTGTTGCCATGTTTAATGATCTCCGGACGTTCCAGGCGGACTTCCTCACGGTCGGGAGTGACGACGCCGTATCCTTTCATCCGCACCGAATCCACCGCATGAAGCACCTTGACATATTCCCGGCGCATCTTGGATAATTCTTTCAGGACGGAAAGCAGATGATACTCGTTCTTGATGTCTTCCCCGATCAGGTCGCTTAGCATCTCATAATAGAAGCTGTCATCCACGTCCAGCCTGACCCTGATACAGCCGTTGGACATGTTGATATTTTCCACCTTGCATTTCTTAATATAATTGCTCTCCAGATTGATCCCGCTTGATACCGCACTCCTGATATTGCTCAACTGTCTCATCAGCTCTTTGATCCGGCTGACCATGTCGTTCTTCATGGGATGGCCGGCAGGCAGCATTTCCACCCATTTGGGCATATAGAACTCAACCATTGTGAGCGGGAACTCATAGAGGATGTTTTCGAGAATCGTATTGATATCTTCTCTTTTCAGCTGCTCACAATTCATAGGAAGGGCACTTACATTGTAACGGCTCTGGATTTCCTCGGCAACGGCCTTGGCATCCTCGGAGTATGGCCTTGCGGTATTGACCAGCACGATGAAAGGCTTATGTATCCTGCGCAGTTCCTGGATGGTGCGATCTTCCGCTTCACGGTAGTTTTCCCTCGGGATGTCGCTGAAACTGCCGTCGCAGGTTACAACAACGCCAATGGTCGAATGATCGTTGATAACTTTTCGGGTTCCTGTCTCGGCGGCCTCGGTAAAGGGAATCTCTTGAGTAGACCAAGGTGTCCTCACCATCCGCTCCGCATCGTTTTCCATATGACCGGTGGCCCCGTCCACCATAAAACCTACGCAGTCGATCAGCCGCACCTTGACATCCACGTCGCCAGCCAGAGTAATCTGGGCTGCTTCTTTGGGGATGAACTTGGGTTCCGTGGTGGTAATCGTCTTTCCTCCCGAGCTTTGCGGCATTTCATCAGTAGCCCGTTCTTTTTCATACTCTTCATTCATAAAGGGAAGTACCATAAGATCCATAAATCGTTTTATAAAGGTGGATTTTCCTGTTCGGACCGGACCTACCACACCAATATAAATCTCACCGCCGCACCTGACTTGGATATCTTTATAAAGGTCATAAAGTGCCGGTATTCAAGTTTTCCATAAAGAGACTCCTTCCGTGATTAACGCAGTAATCAATATTTACTGGTTAAATATATGCGGAAGGAGTCCCAATAATTCTTTTCTGTAAAAATTACTTGTTTTTCCCTTTGGTTTCGGTTGCTGTTATCGTAAATTTCATTTCTGTTTGCCGGCTGTCCATTAGCTGACATATGACGGTAACGCTCCCGGCCTTTTTCATGACAACGGTGGCTGTATTGTCTTTATTTATCTTTATTCCGGCCACGCTGTTATTAGTAATGCTCCAATTGACACCGGTGCTGCCGGCATTGTTTCCGTTCTGATATACCGCCTTCAGGGTACAGATTTCCAGATTTGACTTACTATAATCAGTGGTCAGGACAGCTCCTGTTGTCGGCTCCTTAGCTTCTCCGGCAGCCGAAATCAACTGCAGTTTGGCTGCCGTGACCGGTCCGGCTGTTCCGCCCTGGCCAGTCTGTCTGGTTGTCCTGCCCTGGCCTGGCTGGCCGGTGGTTCCGCTCTGGCCTGGCTGTTTATTTACCCTGGATTGTCCGCTCTGATTGGTTGTTTCGGTTTGTCCTGTCTGCCCGTATTGTTTCTGAGGAAGCACTATGACGGTAAATGTAACCGTTCTATTCAAGGAATCATTTCTAAGTGAAGCGGTTACTGTGACTGTCGTCTTAACACTGCTTATACAATCAGGGTGAGGTACAATCCGTCCGTCGTTATCAACCAAAACAGCGGCCTCATTGCTTGACTGATAGGTAAAATAATCTGGTTCAAGTATGGTTCCCTTATTTGTTTTTATTTGCAGGTAGCCTTCGCTATAGCGGTTGTCGATAAGAGGTTTTAGACTGTAGCTGGCTTGTACCGCTGATAGCTTTTCATTTTTAGGAAGAGTCATTATCGGCAGTTCTTTCTCTGGCAGTTCCTCTGTCGGCAGTTCCTCTGTCGGCAGTTCTTCCTTCGGCAGTTCTTCCTTCGGTAGTTCTTCTTTCGGTAGTTCTTCTTTCGGTAGTTCTTCCTTCGTAACAGTTACAGGCATGACATTGACTTCACAAGTCAATTCCTGGTCTCCGGCTGTTGCTGTTATGACTGTGCTTCCTTCGCCATAGGCGGTTATCTTGCCTTCGGTATCGACACTGGCAATGTCCGGATCATGACTGTTCCAAGTTACTCCTATTCCCTTCCCTGAATAAGTCTGAACTGTCGCTACTAAAACAGCCGTCTCTCCAGCCGTCAATTGAACCGTATTCTTATCCAAACGGAAGTCCCGGACACCGTCTTTTACAATAATGGTTATTGAGGCTTTTACCCCTGAACCGTCAGCGGCGGCGGCTGAGATAACAGCTGAACCGGTTCCTATTGAAGTAATCTTGCCATCTGTATCTACGATTGCTGCCGCAGTATTGTCACTTTCCCAGACAACCATTCTATTTTCAGCGTTTTCAGGTAAAACAGTTGCCGCGAACGCCAGACTGTCTCCTATCTTCAGCTCATAATTATCCTTTTCCAATGATCCTAAATTCCTGCTTTCCAATCTGATTTCCGTCACCTTGACGGAATCATCGGCAGAATCGTTAACGGAATCATTGGAAGAATCGTCAACAGAATCGGTAGAATTGTCAGCGGATCCATCGGCAACATCTTCCACGACAGTATCTTCCGGCATGCCATCATAGACCGGTATCTTAAATACAAAGGGATTATTTAAAGCATTGCTAGCCTTATAAAGCTGCCATGACTTGGAAGCTTCTGACGCCGGGGCCTGGATATTCTGCATATACTGATGATAATATACTCCGGAAACCACGTTGAATTTTTGCAGGTATAAAGAGTCCTGACCTTTTTTGATATAATTATTGCCGATCGTCGCAGCTCCTCCGCTAAGGGATTTAAAATGGGTGTCCCAGCCTTGACCGCTGGCATATCGTAGGCCTGATAGATAGACTTCTTCGCCGATTCCATATGCCCCGACATTAAAATAATTGTAGTATCCGGCGAAACCAGGATAAGTTCCGGATATCAGCGGTGAATTTCCCGTCCCCTGCTCTTGATATACCCTGGCCGCCAAGTGATAGGGACTGATCCCGTACTGCTCGCCCAGCAGCATAAAAGCCTGGGAAAAACTTAAGCTTGCTTCATCCGGTATCCGCCCGTTCATAAAAGTTGCGGATAAAATACTGTCCAGTGCCGTCTCCGTATGATAGGAAGCATTATAGGTAAGCTGTTCAAACTGAAATATCGATTTTTCATCAAAATAATTTCTGGGATCCATGCAGTATTCAACTGCCTGTTCCGATGCAATGTACCACGGATCATCATAAAGCAGGTCTTTCCACGCGCCTTCCGCAGTATAGTAAATCAAACTCCTTTCCGGAGGCAGCATTTCGTTCATCACGGCGGTATCCCAGCTATCCTTGGCATTCGACCTGACAAAGATCCAGTTAGGATACTGGGCTTTCAGCGCATATAGCTTGTCCCGGTAACTTTCCGGAAACTGCTCGATATCGGGGTATGTCGGCAGCGCACGGCTCCTTCGTGCAACATTGGGACTTTTACCAGGATCCAGCAAAGAAGTCAGATATTTAGCTTCCCATGCCAGCAAAAGCTCGTCAGAATAAGCCAGCTTTTCCTTTTGAATATAACCCGTATATACGGTTCTTCCTTCATAATAAAGCCGTACCCGGTACCACAATGCCTGATCAGTCAATGAAACATCCAGTATTTCAACCGTCTGGCCTGATGAAACCGTCACGGCTGTTTCCGCTGACAAACCAGGCTCCTTTTTAACGGAGTAAGTGTCACAAAGATATACCAAGGCCATTACCGTCTTGTCCTTCAGTATCTCCTGCAAGGCTTTACGGGCAAGTTTGAACTCTTTATCTGCTTTGGTATCAGCTTCCGTCTCTTCATCTGCTTCAACTTCTTCTGCTACAGCTTCTTCTGTTTCAGCTTCTTCTGTTTCCGCTTTTTCTGTTTCAGCTTCTTCTGTTTCAGCTTCTTCTGTTTCCGCTTCTTCTGTTTCCGCTTCTTCTGTTTCCGTTTCTTCTGTTTCCGCTTCTTCTGTACCTGCTTCACCTGTTCCTGATTCTTTCTTTTCTGTTTCTGCTTTTTCTGCTTCTTCTTTTGTTTTCGCTTCTTCTTCTGCTTCTTCTTTTATCTTCGCTTCTTCTGTTGATTTCACTTTTCTATCAGTATCTTCGTCAACTGATGCCGCATCCGAATTTTCTCCAGACTGGTCTTCTTGCTCAGAAACTGTTTGTCCTGACAGCCCGGAGCCGGTCTGTTCCGTAGTCCGACCTGTCGTCTGTTCTACAGTCTCAACTTTCGACTGTTTCACAGCTTCACCGGAAGTCAGACCGCCAGCATCTTTATCAAGATCGGACTGATCTCCTGCTTTTTGCAGCGACTGTCCCAAGGAAACGCTGCTTTTCGTTATAAATGCCGTTCGCATATCTTCCGCCGCAACCGCTGTGGCCGCCGGCATCAGACTGCCAGTAAGTAAACAATATGAGAGAAATAATGTAAGAAATCTTCTCTGGTTGGCAAGTTTTCCGATTTTCTTCAACATATCGATATCTCCTATCTGTTTTTTGTCCAGCTCAGTATATGTTATGTAAACCGAACCTTCTCCATCATAGCAGAAAAGATATATTTCGACAACAAATTTTGCAGTAAAAAGGCCGGTAGTTTCTACCAGCTTTTTAGTCCGTTTCCATGCACTTTCAGCCATTTTCTGGCATCTTTATAATCCGGGCACAGACCCTCAACACTTTTCCAGAAAAGCGCCGAATGGTTCATATGGAGCAGGTGACATAACTCATGAATCACCAGATAATCCACAACCGCCTCCGGAGCCATGATAATATGCCAGTTAAAGTTCAGATTTCCCTTGGAAGAACAGCTTCCCCATCGGGTTTTAGGATTTTTCATACGGAGCTTGACATATTTCACATTCAGGGCATCGGCAAAAAAATCCGCTTTCGCCGTTATCACCCGCTGTGCCTGTTGCCGATACCATTGTTCCATCATGGCCTGCCGTTCCGTTAATCCCATATCCTGCCCCAGCATCATAATAATCCGGTCTTCTGATATTCCGACACGATTTTCTCCGACGCGATTTTCTTTCCGCCGATCTTCTGTCTGTAATTCCAGGCGATATTCATTTCCCAGATACCAAAATCGCTCCCCGTCTTCAAATTTTACTGGGGGCACGTCACTCTGAACCGCTAAGACCTGGCCTACTGTTTTAACAAGCCAGGCTTTTTTATTATGTAAAAATCTTTCTATTTCAGCTAAGGAAACTCGATATGGCGCCCTAACATGAATACTGCCGTCTGACTTGATCTGAATGACTATTGATTTCCGATTGCTTTTGGTCAGCTGATAGAAAAAATCGATACCATCCAATTGAATATGCCTCATCGACGGATACTTATTATTGATATCTATAGTTTTGTCTTTCATGGCACTATTCAACAAGATCTGCGACTGCCGTTTTGGATTTCATGTATTCATTATTAACCCAATAAATGCATAAGCAAATCAAACATATCATTGCCGCCGCTATGTCAAACCGACCGAGCGGAAAAAAAGAACGAAATCGTTCGTATGCATCAAAATCAACCCTGAAAGTAAATAGCAGCCATTGAAAAACTAGAATCGCCCGGGCCACAATCAGTGCATAAGTGTAGCTATAACCTATGATTGCAATAGTAGGCTTCCAGTTCTTAGGCATCTTATACCAACACCAAACAATTTTATCCGGCCGATTAAAAAAAATCTGCGATATATATTCCTTGCGGTTATTAACCTTAACCGTTATCGTCTGGTATTTTACAAAAGCATAATATCCCAAGATAAAGAGCAGCCAAAACGTAATAAAATTGGCAAGAAACAAAGCTCCCCAGCCCAGACCGAAAACAGTAACCAGCGGATTGTCTTCATACGTCAGATCTGGAGTATTGTAGTAGGTCAAAAAACCATCCAGAAATGTCAGAATCAAATCAATAGCTATCAAAATAAAAAATTTCTTTTTCATCCCTATTCCATCCTGATTTTTCTGAAATTTTTCTTCCCCCGCTTTAAAACAACGCCATCATCAGTAAAACTATCCCTTGAAAAAACAGCTTTAACATCTGATACTTTTTCATTATTCAAGACCACCCCTCCTTGCTCTACGGCTCTCCGGCCTTCAGAACGACTGGATACCAGCTCCGCTTTACAAAGCAGGGAAACAATATCAATATGACCGTCTTCAAAATCATCAGCAGTAATGACAGTCATCGGCATATCCGCAGCATTACCTGACGAAAACAAAGCCCTGGCGCCTTCTTGCGACCTGACGGCCTCTTCTTCGCCATGGATCATTTTCGTCATTTCAAAGGCAAGAATCTCTTTGGCCTGATTCAACTGGCTGCCCTCCCAGCTATCCATCTCGTCAATCTGCTCAAGAGGAAGGAACGTCAGCATCCTGATACACTTTAGCACATCGGCATCAGCCACATTCCGCCAGTACTGATAAAACTCGAACGGCGCCGTCTTCTCCGGATCCAGCCAGACCGCACCTCTCTGGGTCTTTCCCATCTTATTCCCTTCGGAATTAAGCAGCAGCGTAATCGTCATCGCAAAAGCGTTTTTACCCAGTTTACGGCGGATCAGTTCCGTCCCGTGCAGCATATTGCTCCACTGGTCATCGCCGCCGAACTGCATATTACAACCATATTTCTGATACAGCACATAGAAATCATAGCTCTGCATGATCATATAATTGAATTCCAGAAAGCTTAAGCCTTTTTCCATCCGCTGCTTATAACACTCTGCCGCCAACATCCGGTTGACACTGAAATGAGTACCCACTTCCCGCAATAATTCAATATAATTCAAATCCATTAGCCAGTCGGCATTATTGACCATCATGGCTTTGCCTTCATCAAATTCAATGAACTTACTCATCTGCCGCTTGAAGCATTCACAGTTATATTCGATCGTCTCCCGGCTTATCATCGTCCGCATATCGCTCCGGCCCGAAGGATCGCCGATCATACCGGTTCCGCCGCCAAGCAGGGCAATCGGCCGGTTTCCCGCCAGCTGCAGTCGCTTCATCAGGCAAAGCGCCATAAAATGCCCGACATGCAAAGAATCCGCAGTAGGATCAAACCCAATATAAAAAACTGCTTTCCCGTTATTGATCAGCTCCTTAATCTCCTCCTCATCAGTAAGCTGCGCCAGCAGTCCCCTGGCCTTCAATTCATCAAATATAGTCATCTTTTTTTCCTTTCTGTTCATCTTTTCCAATCTTATCTTTCTGTTCCGATCTTATCTTTCTATATCAATCTTAATCCACTCTTTTCCTACCCTTCCCTTCCCATCTATGCGTCACTGCCTCTACGACATTGTCTCTGCGCCCCTGACATCAATGTCTGCATAGCTTTTTGCAGTCCCGCCACTGTCAGCTTGTACATCGGAAAGAGTTCTTTCACAGCTGTTTCCGCTTCTCGCCAGGGCGCCACGCCCGGCGCCATCTTCGGATTCAGCCAGACAATCTTCTTATAATGCCGCTTCATCAGCTTCAGCCATTCCCATCCGGACAATCCGCCATTCGGCCCCCGGTAATTCCCGCTGTCTGAATAGAGTTCCTCCGGTGCCATCGCAGCATCTCCGACAATAATCACCTTATAATCGCTGCCAAGATTCCGGAACATCCATTCTGTGTCAATCCAGTCACCGTTTTCACATTCCGGAGTGTTATATAACTTGGAATAAATACAGTTATGAAAATAATAACACTTCACTTCTTTATAATGGTTATCTTTGTGGACCGACTGAAACAGCTCGTTCAGAAGGGCTGAGTAGGGAATCATCGTCCCTCCCGAATCCATTAACAACAGCAGTTTCACGGCATTTTTCCGGGGTCGCTCCATCACGATCTGCAAATAACCGCCGTTATTGCAGGTTTTATCAATGGTACTGTCAATATCCAGCTCTGTCTTAGGGATGTCGAGGCGGGCGGAAAACTGCCGTAGCTTCCGCAAAGCCATCTGAAACTGGCGGTTATCTAAGATTCTGTCATCCCGGAAATCTTTATATTTATGAGCCCCCAAGACAGCAAAAGCAGATTGATGGCCGGTGACACCGCCGATCCTGATGCCGCCCATATTGCCGCCGGTATTGCCGAAAGAAGTCTTTCCCATCGTACCGATCCAGTAGTTGCCGCCGTTATGCTCACTGTCCTGTTCTTTCTGCCGCTCTTTCAGCTTCTGCTCTACGGTTTCCTTACCAATGGCCGGGCTTTCTTCCAGCTGGTTCATCATGCTGCGCTGTTCTTCGTCAGCCAAGGCCTTGAGATCTTCTTTATCCAGCCAGCGTAACATTTCTTTGGTTATGATGTTGTCAGAACGGATACCTTTGAAACATTCTTCAAATGCCAGGTCAAATTTATCGTATTCGGTTTCACTTTTGATTAAAATCATCCGGGCCAGGTAATAAAACTGCGTCAGACTGCCTCCGCAAAGCCCTTGATCCAAGGCGGCTTGGAGTGTCAGCCATTCGTTCAGGGAGATTGTCAGGCCCTTTGCGCGGCAGGTGTAAAAAAATTTTGTGAACATGTCCTTTCCTTTCTAGGTGGTCATCGTTCCAGAGTCACCGGCAGGGTTGTTGTTCTAGGGTTGTTGTTCTAGGGTCATCGGCATATGGGCCAAGCAGCGTCTGCTCCGGTTCCGGCTCCCGAAAATAAGTGAAACTAAGTTTCACTAATTTTCTCCCGCAGTCACCGCTGAATTCATTTTATTTTTTTCAGGATTTCTAGATCCTCATCTTTTTTTACTAGCACACCTATAAATGGCAGGCTCTCTTTAAGTCGTTCCGCAGGTATTCCGCCGATCTGCAGCGCATTGATCCAATCAATCAGTTCTGAGGTGCTAGGTTTTTTCCTGATATCGCGGATTGACCTTAATTCATAGAAGCGCTTCATGGCATTATCTAAAAGTTTTTCTTCTATATCGGGATAGTGTGTCCGAACTATTTCTTCCATTAGCGCGGCATCAGGGAAGTCAATATAGTGAAAGATACAGCGTCGCAAGAAGGCATCGGGCAGCTCTTTTTCGGCATTGGAGGTAATAATAACAATCGGACGCTGCTTTGCCTTAACGGTTCTCTTGGTCTCATGGATATAAAACTCCATCTGATCCAGTTCCCATAACAGATCATTGGGAAATTCCAGGTCGGCCTTGTCAATCTCGTCAATCAGCAAGACCACTTGTTCCTCAGATTCAAAGGCTTCCCCAAGCTTTCCCAGTTTAATATAGCGAGCAATATCCGACACTCCCTCTTCACCAAACTGCCCGTCATACAGTCTTTGGATGGTATCGTAAAGATACAGCCCTTCCTGAGCCTTGGTAGTAGACTTGATATTCCATATGATCAGCTTCTTCTCCAATGACTGGGCCACTGCTGCTGCCAGCATCGTCTTCCCCGTTCCCGGTTCCCCCTTAATCAGAAGCGGCTTACCTAACGCTACCGCCACATCAACGCTCGCCATCAGCCCTTCCGATGCCACATATCCCACAGTACTCTTAAATCCTTGCATACCTGCCTCCGTAACATTTCTCAAAACTTACCTATCAATTAAAAATTTCCTGCTATCATATTACATAATTACATAATACAATAAAACTTATTCTGCTCAGAAATATCAACAATCCGAAAAATAACATGTTGAGATTTGAGTCTTTGTTTAATTATGCATTTTTCAATTCAACCCTTCCATCATTATCACAATTCGCGGACATGGATGTCCGCACAAGTCAGCAGGCGCCATGGAGGGCGCTTGCTGACGGTTATGGGAGCTGTAATATCTGGGGAGGACGGTTTAGTATCACTTAGATCACGGACACATGAACCAAAGACCGCTGTGAAGCCCCACCCGGCGCCTGTCCCCAAAGTCACCGCCTATGGGCGGGAAGCACCCCCCCGTTCCTAATCCTCCGCCTTCCTCTCCCGCATCATCAGCTCCTTAACCGCCCGATCCGCCGCCTTCCCCTCAAACAGCACTTCATTCACCTGCTCAATAATCGGCATAGACACATGATAGCGATCTGCCAGAATCTTTCCGGCCTTAGCTGAATAAACCCCTTCCACGACCATCTGCACCTCTTCCATCGCCTCATCCATCGCTCGACCCTGCCCGATCAGCATCCCGGCCCGCCGATTCCGTGAATGCATCGATGCACAAGTAACGATCAAGTCCCCGATCCCGGTAAGCCCGTAAAACGTCTCGGCATTGCTGCCCATCGCCACGCCAAGCCGGGCAATCTCAGCAATCCCTCTGGTAATCAGCGCCGCCTTCGTATTATCGCCATAACCCAGGCCGTCGGCAATACCGGCTGCCAAAGCCACGACGTTCTTGAGCGCCGCCCCCAGTTCGATTCCCTGGACGTCTCTGCTGACGTAAACCCGGAAGACCTCATTCATGAAAATATTCTGTAAATACTCCGCCGTTGTCGTTTCTTTTGCCCCCACCACAATCGTCGTCGGAATCCCCCGGCCGACCTCCTCAGCATGAGACGGGCCGGAAAGTACCGCTACTGCTGCCTGTGGTATTTCCGCTTCGATAACGGCTGACATCGTCATCAAGGTGGCTTCTTCAATCCCCTTGGACACGTTCACGACAACCTGTCCCTCAGCTACCAGCGCGGATATCTGTTTCGCCGTGCTTCTCACATACGGAGAGGCGACTGCCATAACCAGCAGATTTTTACTTGCTATGGCTTCGGCGGCATCCTGGGTGAGCTTGATGTCCTGGGGCAGCTCGACTCCCGGAAGGGCACTGTGTTCCCGCTTTTCCCGGAGCATGGTGATTTCTTTTTCCAATGCCGACCAGATGGTGACCCGGCAGCCATTGCGATTTAATAACAATGCCAGTGCCGTACCCCAGCTTCCGGCACCGATGATTCCGATATCATACATCCTAGGTTTCATCCTCCTTGGTTTCTTTCTGCCGTCCGAACAGATAGGTCTTGCGTTCTTCGCCCTTGAAAAGCCGGACGATATTTTCCCGGTGCTTGTAAAAAGCCATCAAGGCCAGGGCGCAGGCCACCAGATACATTTCGATCAGACTGTTCCCGCTCATGCCCGGGAAAAATCCCATCTGACCGCAGAGAACCAACTGGATGATAAAACCTACGTAAACAAGCAGAGAGCCTAATGATACATAGTGGGTAATGAAGAAACTGCCAAAAAACATCACGACACCGACCGGGATGAACCAGGGATGAAAAAAGAGGATCAGTCCCGCGGTGGCCGCTATCCCCTTACCGCCTTTGAAGCCCAGATAGAAAGGGAAATTATGCCCCAGTATCGCTCCGGCGGCCGCATAGATCTTAAACAGGTACAGCAGCTCCGGCCGGGCAGTTCCAAACAAGGCCGTGCAGAGTAAAATGGCAAACATGCATTTCAGTATGTCTCCGGCCAGGACGATCAGCCCGGCCTTAGTTCCTAAAGTCCTTAGGGTGTTGGTGGTGCCGGCATTCCCGCTTCCATGCTGGCGGATATCGATCCCGCGCAGCCTGCCGTAAAGATAGGCGGTCTGAAAAAGACCGAAGGCATAGCCGATGACTAAACAATAGATACGTTCCAAATTATTGATTCTCCTTCCTCTCTCTGATAATAAATTTAAGCGGAGTGCCCCTGAATCCAAAGGCCTCTCTTATTTTATTCTCAATATAACGGGTATAGGAAAAGTGCATGAGTTCCTTGCTGTTGACAAAGATGACAAAGGTGGGCGGCTTCACCGCGGCCTGGGTGATATAATACAGCCGCAGGCGCTTTCCCTTGTCGGAAGGCGGCTGCTGAAGCGCCACGGCTTCCCCCATGATCTCATTTAAGACTCCGGTGGATACCCGCATGGCATGGTTTTCTCCGACAGCATCGATTAATTCATAGAGCTTATTGAGCCGCTGACCGGTTATGGCGGATATAAAGATGATTTCTGCGTATGGCATGAAGGAAAGAATCTCACGGATCTTGCCGGTATATTTTTTGACGGTATGATTGTCTTTGGCGACCGCATCCCATTTATTGACGGCTATGATAACGGCTTTCCCCCGTTCATGGGCAATGCCGGCGATCTTCGCGTCCTGCTCGGTGACTCCTTCGGTGGCGTCTATCACCAGAATCACAATATCTGCCCGTTCCACGGCACCGACGGTACGGATGATCATATAGCGTTCCAGCTCTTCTTTGATCTTGTTTTTCCGCCTCAGACCGGCGGTGTCAATAAAAATGTATTCTTTGCCGTTGTGGCGGATGCCGGTATCAATCGCATCCCTTGTGGTTCCGGCAATCGCCGAAACGATGACGCGGTTCTCCCCGATCAGCCGGTTGACGATAGAGGATTTTCCGACATTCGGTTTTCCGACAATCGCTATCCTGAGGCGGTCATCCTCTTCTTCTCCGGCATCGGTATCCGAAAAGTGGGAAACCACTTCATCCAGCATGTCGCCGATGCTCAGCCGGTTTGTCGCAGATACCGCATGAGGCTCACCGATACCGAGGTTGTAGAATTCATAGACATCTGCTTCGTATTTGGCAAAGTTATCGACCTTGTTGACGACCAGCACCACCGGTTTGGCGGAACGGCGCAGCATATCTGCTACTTTGCCGTCAGCATCCACCAGCCCCTGCTGGACGTCGGTCATAAAGATGATAACATCGGCAGTATCGATGGCGACCTGCGCCTGATCGCGCATCTGCGAGAGGATGACATCCTTGCTCTCCGGTTCGATCCCGCCCGTATCGATCAGCGTAAAAGCCGTGTCCAGCCAGGTGACATCTGCGTAGATCCGATCCCTGGTAATCCCCGGCGTATCTTTTACGATGGATATGTTTTCCCCCACAAGCGCGTTGAACAGTGTCGACTTTCCTACATTAGGACGTCCCACTACTGCGACAACGGGCTTGTTATTTCTTTTGCTCATAATATTTCCGACCCTTTCAAAACTGCTTCTATTACATCACGTCCGCTTGATTTTACAATATCTATGGGGACTTGTAAAGCTTTTTCCATCTGCAGCAGCGAACAGTCGTCTAAAAAAACCGCTTCTGCGTCACGCAGGATATTCTGCGGCAGCAAAAGCCGCTCTCCCAGCTCCCGGCCCTTAAGCTGGCTGATGATGTCCCGGCCGGTCAGCAGGCCTGATACGGTGATGCGCTCGCCGAAAAAATGATTGGTTATCGGATAGACATAGACATGCAGCCCGACAATCTCCTGCATAAGCTGTTCCATCATCTGTTTAAGATAAGGATAGGCAAGTTCACCGGTGGCGATGGACAGGGTGACCGGCGATAAGTGCGGTTTGTTCGCAGGCAAAGGCGGTTTGTTTTCAGGCAAATGCGTTTTGCTCTCAGGTAAAGGCGATTCGCTTTCTGGCAAAGGCGGCTTGTGATCAGACAGGCGCGGCCGCTTAGCGGAAGCCGATAGCGTTTCGGCGAGTTCGTCCAGTGCCTCGGCAAACTCATCTACTAAGAGACGCATCATCCCGACGCCGTTCGCCAGCTGCGGATAGCCGTCATAGCTTTCTGCCGTCGGCAGCTCCTGGCCGGCCAGTAAATACCACTCGTCACCGCCATGGATAAAATGCGTGTCCCGCTCTTTAAAAAGTTGCTCTTGCCAGCCGTGTATCGTTTTCAGTACCTTTTCGGCATCCGCCGGAAGAAAAGGCTCCAGGGGATATAAGCCTTCGCGGTATCTGGTAAGTCCTACCGGGACTACCGACACGCTTTCCAGACAGGGCAGATATGCGGTCAGCTCGCGGATGCTGCGCTCCAGTTCTGGGCCGTCATTGATGCCTTTACACAGAACGATCTGGCCGTTCATGGTGATCCCTGCCTGATAAAGCTTATCCACCTTTTTCAGGGCTTCCCCGGCAAAGCGGTTATGGAGCATCCGGCAACGCAGCTCCGGATTGGTCGTATGAAATGAAATATTGATCGGAGACAGCCGGTACCGGATGATCCGGTCAACATCCTGGTCAGACATATTGGTCAGGGTCACATAATTGCCCTGCAAAAACGAAAGGCGGGCATCATCATCCTTAAAATATAAAGTCCCGCGCATTCCCTTGGGCATCTGATCAACAAAACAGAAAATACATTTATTGGAGCAGGAACGGTATTCGTCCATCAGGCCGTCGGCAAATCCCAGCCCCAGGTCTTCGGTTTCTTCTTTATCGATTTCCAGAAGCCACTGTTCGCCGTCGGCTTTTTCAATCAGCAGTTCAATATATTCATTTTGGATCATGAAACGGTAGTCAAAAATATCCTCCGGGACGTGACCGTCTATTTCTAAAAGACTGTCTCCGGAGGCAATTCCCATTTCTTCGGCTATGCTTGCTTTCGCAATGCTGTGGATGATATGTTTTTTTCTCACTTGAATTCCTGATTCGCTTTCAATTATTACTGTTTATACTAATTATTTCTAAGTATACCATATGTGTGATTCTTTGTTAAGCGTATTAAAAAACCCCTGCTGTTTCCCATAGCAGGAAACAGCAGGGGTTTTTTATGACTGCTATCAAGGTTGTCTGAAAATAATTTCCCTGTTTTTTCCACCGCTTTTTTGAAGGGAATTGTAGGCTAATTATAACAAGGAGAAAAGGATTTTTCAATACTAATATTAAAGCAGTTCTTGACGCTTGTGTGCAGTGATGATATAAAGTATATAGATGCAGCAATTGATAAACAACTGACAGAATGGAGAACTATGGCTAATATTAATGAACTGAGTGACTGTATACCGGTCGCCCCCCTGAAGCTGATTGTCATGGAATCGGCACTGGCTTTAGGCAGCCGGGTTAATCAATATCTGGTAAGCTTTCGTAAAAATATCGAGCATCGGGCCAAAGCGGACCACGCCTTCCAAGGCTATGCCGAGGATACTTACATACTGGAAGCGGCGGTCAGCCGCTTTGGCAACGGCGAAGGAAAGGCTCAGGTAAATGAATCGGCCCGCGGCAAAGACCTTTTTATTTTGGTTGATATCTGTAACCACAGCATCCCCTATCAGATGAACGGCTACACCAATCACAAATCTCCCGATGACCATTTTCAGGACCTGAAACGGATTATCGCCGCCGTAACCGGCCACGCCCACCGCATCCATGTGATCATGCCTTTTCTATATGAAAGCCGGCAGCATAAGCGCACCGGCAGGGAATCGCTGGACTGTGCCTATGCCATCGAGGAACTGGCTAAGATGGGCGTCAATAACTTTATCACCTTTGATGCTCATGACCCGCGGGTGCAGAATTCGATCCCGCTCAACGGCTTTGATAATTTCACCCCGCCTTATCAGTTTATCAGCGCCTTGCTCCGTACCGAAGAGGATCTGCTGGTGGACAAGGAACATCTGATGGTTATCAGCCCGGATGAAGGCGCACTTGACCGGGCCGTGTATTTTGCCAATGTCCTGGGCGTCGATACCGGCATGTTCTATAAGCGCCGTGACTATTCCACCATCGTCAATGGGAAAAATCCGATTGTCGCCCATGAGTTTCTCGGCGACAATGTCGACGGAAAGGATGTTATCATTATTGATGACATGATCTCCTCCGGAGGCAGCATGATCGACACCGCCAAGATCCTGAAATCTAAAAATGCCAAGCGCGTCTATCTATGCAGTACCTTCGGCCTTTTTACCGATGGACTGGCCCAGTTTGACGAAGCTTATGAAAAATGTTACTTTGAAAAGATAGTCACCACCAACCTCACCTACCAGCTTCCCGGCCTCATCGAGCGGCCTTATTATGTCGAAGCCGATATGAGTAAATTCCTTGCTTCTATCATTGATTTTATGAATCATGATGCCGCAATGGGCAATGTCTATACCCCCACCGACAAGATTCATGCCATCCTGGAAAAATATAATAACCGCGAAGAGTTTGCCATTCAGGATGATTAAAACTTACAAACCCGCTCCATCAGGCATAAGCCAAGGGAGCGGGTTTCATTAGTAATATACATCTGTCAGTATCGTTCTAATATCATCTGTTTTTCAACAAAGGAAAAGTCAGTGTCACCTTAAACAGGTCCCCGTCCATGCTGATCTGGAATCCGCCCTTTTGCGCCACAGTAAGGCTTTTGGCAATGGAAAGGCCCAGCCCGCTGCCTTCGGTGCTTCTTGACACGTCGCCTCTGATAAACCGTTCGGTCAGCTCATCGGCAGAAAGAGTAAGCGGCTGCTCGGAAATATTCTTGACCGAAAGCATCACCTGCCCGCTGCTGTCTGCCGCTTCCCCGATTTCGACATAGACCCTGGTACCAGCCAAGGCATATTTGCAGACATTGTTAAACAGGTTCTCGATCACCCGCCACATCCTCCGGGAATCAGCATTGATCCGCAGATCGGTTCCGACGGCATTGACCTTGATCGCCAGCTTACGCTGTTCGAATTTCTCCGAGAACTCTCCGATTGTCTGATTGACCAGCTCTACGAGATCGATCGACTCCCAGTTAAGGGAAATATTCCCGGAAGATATTTTGGAAGCTTCTACAAGGTCATCGGTAAGCTGTTTCAGGCGCTGTGACTTGCTGTCCAGAACCGACACATATTCCCTGACCTGTTCATTGTCAATGTCCGCCCGCTTGATCAGGTCAATATAATTAATGATCGAGGTGAGCGGGGTCTTGATGTCATGTGACACATTCGTTACCAGATCGGCTTTCATCCGCTCGTCTTTCATGCTGGATGCCACCGCTGTACGAATCCCGTCCCCGATACTGTTTACGGCCTGTGCCAGGATCAGGTTGTCGCCATGCAGGTTAAACTCGCTAATTTTATGCTCCAGATCGCCGTCACGGATTTTCTTGATCCCCTTTACGATGTCTTCCCTTGCCTTGGCCGACTGGTAGAAAAATATCGCTAAAACAATATCGATGGCCAGCATCAAGATACAGAAAACCAATATTGTGACATCACCGTAAAACGCGCCTGCCAGCAGCAGCAATATCATATGGATCATGGTCATGCAGATCATCAGCGGCCAGACCCGCAAGACCACGCTGGCATTGTCGTATGTGTAAATAACTGCTTTTTTCGCTTGCTTTGACAAGGCCCTGAGCAAGCTGTCCTGCCATAGCCTGTGCGCCTTAATCCTTCTTGCGAAGCCATAGTAGAAGTAAGATACCGTCAGGCTGAGCAGCAGCACGGCCGCACCGATCAGCGGGAAAGCCAAGTTTTTGTTCTCCACGATATATTCTATGAGATAGCCCGATGGCGGAATCATATGCTGATTCCAGACAGCCGTCATGACAATCCCGCCCAAAACGAATACCGCCAGCAATATCATCAGCTCCGTCGGCAACTTGTCGTATCGGCGCAGACTGATATAAGTATTGCCCTCGGCATCGACCGCTTTCCCGGTTATTTTAGTCAGTATGGTCAGAAGCAGCAGATACAGAAGGAAACAGGCTATCGCGGCATAGAGCCAAGAGCTAAAAGGCACGTCAAGGGAATCGAATTCCTTGGCGATATCCTGAAAAATATCGCTGTTCAGGTAGTTCGTGTCAACCCCGATCCAAACCTCAGTGTCCGAAGGATAAGCATATTGATATCCGTTCATCAGATAGGTAATCTCTTCCTTGGCGATAAGGGTATTGGTTTCATACCTCGCCGAAGCGGCATCATAATAGATATATTTATTGCATTCCTCAAAAAAAACTTCATCTATCTGCCGGCCGTTGTCTCCTGAAAGTTCCAGGTCTGCATAGATTTCGCTCTTAAGTTCCAGGTTTGTATAGATTTCGCTCTTTCCGCCTATCGTCTTCTTGATACAATAGCGGACATTGGTACTGTCAGGGCTGAAAAGTTCCTGGTATGTCCGGTAAGAGTCGGAAATAACAGCCAGTTCTTGTGCAGCCTGCTCTACCGTGGTGCATAAATTGTAATATTCATCCAAGGTCGCAACGTAATCCTCGACATTCTTGTTTTCCACGGTCTGATAAAGGTTGACCAGCATCTGGTTAATATGGATTTCACCGTTAAATTCCGTGACCGCCCCGTCCAGAAACTGTAGCTGGTTTCCCGAAACATCAGACACGCTGCTTTCTAAGTCGGAATTCAGATAGGTATCGGTAATCATGTCGTTTTTCTTTTGGTCAGCAGGGATGTCGATCCTGGTGACCTTATTGAATTCACTGAGAAAATCATCCGGCAGCAACACGTCATAATGATAATTGAACCCGTACTGCTGCCAGTTCAACAGATCCTGAAGAAAGTATCTGGCGGTAATATACTCTCTGGGCGTTCCGGTATGCCGGTTTACATAGGCTGTCACGTCGATCTCCTTGTAGCCGTCATACTGGCCGTTCGTTTCCAGCTGCCCACGGATCGCGACATAGGCGAAAGCATCCTGTATTTTTTCCTGTAATATCCCGTCAAAGACAGCAGATTCTTCAAAATCGATTGCTTCTTCACGTTCAGCGTAGGAAATAACCCGCAGCTTGCCGTGATCATCTCTGACCCACAGATTGGAGACGGTTATTCCGTAAACCAGCAGGAGCATCCCCGCGACGATTGCTGTCTGCTGTAGGATATGCAGGATTACCCGGTTACGATTTCTCAAGTTTTTTAAAAGCTTCATTCAGCTCCTATCTGCCATGCGGATTTCCAACTAAGTATGAAAATCCTCCTTTCAGGCTTTTTAGTCATTCGTGGTCTGCTTTTCAATCTTATACCCGACTCCCCAGACGACTTTCAGGTAACGCGGCTCTTTGGGATTGATCTCGATCTTCTCGCGGATGTGACGGATATGTACCGCAACAGTATTATCGGCACCGATGGCTTCCTCGTTCCAGATGCTTTCATAGATCTGGTTGATCGAAAATACCCTGCCCTGGTTCTTGACTAGCAGCAGCAAAATATTATACTCAATGGGTGTCAGTTTGACATTCTCGCCGTCAACCGTCACTTCTTTGGTGTCGTCATTGATGCATAAGCCTCCTGCCATATATAAGGAATTATTTTCAATATTCAGGTTGCCCAGGCTGGTGTAGCGGCGCAGATTGGATTTTACCCTGGCGACCAGCTCCAAAGGATTAAAGGGCTTGGTGACATAGTCATCGGCGCCGATATTAAGGCCCAGGATCTTATCGACGTCTTCCGATTTGGCCGACAGGATAATGATCGGGATGCTGCTGTATTCCCTGATTTTCAAAGTAGCATGGATGCCGTCCAGCCTGGGCATCATAATGTCGATTATAAGAAGTTTGATATCGTTTTCTTTCAGTACCCGGATCGCTTCTTCCCCGTCATAGGCCTTGAACACTTGATATCCCTCCTGACTAAGATAGATCTCGATGGCATCGACAATCTGTTTATCGTCATCACATACTAAAACATTGCTCATGTTCATCATACCCTCCGATTATCATTTTAAACATATATTTTTTAAGCCGAATAGAGGAATTTCATTAATATTTCCTTAAAATCGAAAGAAATGCCCCCAGATTCCCTCTTTTCCCGTTACTGGCCCGATGCGAAAACAGATAATCAGGCTTGCAGCAGGTGCATAGGTCGGCGACTTCCAGATGTTCCGGCCGGATTCCCGCCTGGAGCAGCAGGCGGCGGTTGGCTTCGCGCAGATCCAGCTGGAACTTGTCCGGGTTTTTACCGTCCCATAAGACCTTGCTGTCCGGCACTGAGCCAAAAGCTGCTCCTTTAAACCGCTCTGCCACGTCTGCGCTGACTTCATAGCATGTTCCACAGATCGACGGCCCGATTGCTGCATAGGTTTCTTCCGGATGAGTACCGAAGGCTTTTGCCATCGCTTGCAGGGTTTTCGGGCCGATGGCTTCTGCTGTTCCTTTCCATCCGGAATGTGACAGGCCGATGGCTTTCCGCTTGGGGTCGACGAAGTAGAGCGGTACGCAGTCGGCGTAAAATGTTGAAAGGATCAATCCCGGTTCATCCGTGATCAATCCGTCGATGTCGTGATAGTCCTTGGCACGGATTACACCTTTGCCGCGGTCGGCTGCGGTAACGTGGCGGATGTTGGCGGTGTGGGTCTGGTCGGAGCAGACGAAGTCTTCTGGAGCTGCGTCAAAGAGAGCGGCGATCCGGCGGAAGTTTTCCAGGACTGCCTGGCAGTCGTCTCCTCTGGTGAAGCTTAAATTCATGCTGGCATAGATGCCTTGGCTGGCGCCGCCGATGCGGGTCGTGAACAGGTGCTGGGATATGCCGGTTTGTTCTAGCATGGGGAAGGTGAGGTATTCTACTCCGTTTTTTACGTTAGTTTGCATATTGAACTCCTGGTTAGATTCGGGGGGGCAGGGGGGGCTCCACTTTAGCTTGGTTTCCTCTCCGTTGGCTCTTAAGGCGTCACTGTTCACAGCCTAGACGAAGTGCATACGCCGTTACTCCACAGTAACTATATGCACACAAATCGCAAGAAACATGCGATTTGGCGCTTGCACAACTCGGGATTTTGCGCAAGGACGGCGCAAAACACCTCGCGGCTATGGTCTTAACTGTAACTTTAGGATGTCTGCCGAGAAAACCGAACCGTCCGGCAAGCCCTCCGGCACCCGAGCTTCAAACCACTACTCTTTTCCACTAACTTGAGTGCGAATATTGATTAAATATGACATATAACATATATTGTACTAGTATCTCTGGTGATGAGAAAATGCATTTTTATACCACTTGATATTGTCGCCGCAAATGCCTATTACATCATAGCGGACCGGATGGTCTTCCTTGTATCTTTTTATTGTTCGGTAATAATCTGCTACTTTGCAGATGGTTCTCTGCTTTGATACTCCTACTGCTTCACTTGGATATCCCTTTGAATTATCTGCGCGGTATTTTACTTCAATGAATACTAGGTAGCCTTGATGCCTTCCAATTACATCGATCTCGCCAAAGTGGCATCGGAAATTCCTTTCCAGTATATATAGTCCCTGTTTCACTAGCCATTGGGACGCTATTTCTTCATACTCTGCTCCGGTTTTTCTGTTATTCATAATACTCCACTAATATATTAAGTTTATTTCAGGTGTGCTCTGGTAAGTATTTGGTGCGGTTTGACTATGCTTTTTGACTTGCTCTTAGGCTTTTATTTTTGATTTAATTTTATCCATTGCGTCCACAAAAACCAAGATTTCAGCTACCACCTCGTAAAGCTCCGGCGGGATCATATCGCCGATCTCCAGTCGGGACAAGGTATCTGCCAGCTTATCGTCCTGATGAATCGGTACGTCAGCTTCTTTGGCCTTTTCTATTATTTTTTCTGCGAGCAGGCCTTTTCCGGAGGCAATTACTTTTGGCGCGTTTTCCTCTGGATTATAAGACAGGGCTATTGCCTGCTTCGGTTTCGGTTTCTTATCGTTAGGCATAAGCATTCCTCCCTTTCCTTGCTTTTGAGCGAACTTTTTCTTGTGTCATTCATTATGATACAACGCATTTTATAACTAACAGTTGGAATACCGACGCTCCCCCAATACGATGAGCGAATCAAGCCCTGGCATCAAACGAATAACTTGCCAGCACCGAAACATTTTTATTGGCTTCCAGCATCTCCTCCATCGCCGACTTTTCCCCTTCCTTGGTAATAAACTCGCAGCTCATGCTATAGCCCCTGCTGTTCAGCCTCTCATTCAGGATATGGATATTCTCGGCGATCAAATCAAGCACGCTGTCATCCTGCATGTAGAACTTTGTGGACACGTTCTGGTTCTGCATGGCAACATAGACATCTACCGGGCCAAGATGCTCCATGTCCAGGTGTAGCAGGGCGCTGACATTGCCGTCTTTCCGGGCGAGATTTTTTTTATTGGTGTAGATATACAGTTCCCCGTGAGTACTGTCGCCGTTCATCTTCAGGGGCAGCTGGACATAGGTAAACATCTGATTCAGCTGGTTCATGAAGTTGAGATTGTTGGACAGGTTGGTTACGGTGTTCGCCAGCGGGGTGTCGGCGTGTGATGACTGAGAGAGCGCATTGGCCAGTTTGTTGGTGTGCTCGTTGAGACGCTGGTACAGCTCTTCCACCTGTCTGTCGCCGGCCACGGCTTCCGGTTCCAGGAGCCATTGCTTGGCGATTTCGTTTTTGAGGATGAAGTTATATTGTTTGCTTCCGAAAACTTGGGAAAGCTTATTATCGTCGATTTGGGAGAGTTCACCAAGTTCTTTGGCTATTTCTTGTAAAAGGGCGGTCTGGGTTATGTTTCCGTTGCTGACTTGGTTGGTCAATTGCTCGGAAAATCCGGCTTCTCTTAACAGGTCAGCGAATTGCATCCGGGTTTCCGGGGGCATGTCGGCAGCCATCGAAGGGAGCGGCTGGGGCAGGCTGTCAGCGTCAGCCGGCAGCGGGAGCTCGCCATTGGCGGCTTCGACGGCGAGTTGCGGGAGCGTGTCCGGAAGCGGTGAGGAACCGTCCGGGGTGACGGCTAAAGCGAGATTTTGTTCCGCTGCCAGGGGCTTTCCTTGCAGCTCATCCAGGAGAATGCCGGAGAGGTCCTTCGGGATTGACGGATCCGGGGTTTGGGTGCTGCTGTCAGCCGTTACGGCGGTTTCGGCTTGCCCGACAAGGTCTTGACTGATGTCGGCGGGCTGGCTGTCGCCGGGAGCCGGGTCGGGTAATGAGTCGGTTAAGGGCTGGTTCGGGGCGGCACCGTCCTCGGTTAAAAGTAACAGTACCTGTTTGAACAGGCTGACTGCGCCTTCTACGTCATTATCAGCTGTCATCTGGGAAAAGGTGTCGGTCAGGCCGTCGGCAATCTCCAGGACGCTCTGGCTGATCTGGTGCTGATAGTTTTTATAGGCTTCGAACTGAGTGATGTTTTCCGGGGTTGCCGGTATCTGCAGGCGGTTCATCTGGGCCAGGGTTACCGGATCGGCGTCGGGAGTGAGCATCATCTGTCTGCCGAAGGACTGAAGTGTGTTTTTATCGACCGGGAGACCTTCGCGCATGAGGACGGTGACCAGGTTGACATTGTCTGCAGTTGCGGGCATTCCGGCTGCGGTCAGGGCTTTTAGGATGTTGGGGTCCTTGCTTAAGTTTTCGTATAGAGGGGTGAGGGAGAGCCGGGCACCGGTGTTGCTTTTCACCTCGAAGGTCATCGTCTGGCCGGCGGTGATCTGGATGCCTTTATCCAGCCGGGCATTGATCTGGCTGCCGTTCTCTAAGTGCAGGACGATGTCGTTTCCTTTGACGGAAACCACTTCGCCCTGGATGGTCTGGCCGGTCTGCATCGTGCCGGTATTGGCGTGATGGGTACCGGAAACAGACCCCGATCCGTTGGCGGAGCCGGAGCTCAGGGAGGCGGTATTGTGGCTTTGTTGACCCAGTAGCGTTGACAGGTTCAAGGGCTTTCCTCCATGAAATTTTTGATGAAGCTCTTTCTATGTATGGGTGTCGGGCCGAACTGTTTCAGGGCGGCGATGTGGCTTGGGGATCCGTAGCCTTTGTTGGCGGCAAAGCCGTATTCGGGAAAAAGGCTGTCATATTGGACCATCAGGCGGTCCCTGGTCACTTTGGCGATGATGCTGGCGGCGGCGATGGATATGCTTTTGGCATCCCCCTTGATGATCGGTACCTGTTTCACGGTCAGGTGCGGTATGGTTACGGCGTCGTTAAGCAGGATGCCGGGGGCGGCCTGAAGCTTTGAGACGGCTTCTCTCATGGCTTCGTAGGTTGCCTGCAGGATATTGATCTCATCTATCCTTTCGGGAGCGGCATAACCGATTCCGGTGGCGACTGCCTGCTCCATAATGATGCCATAGAGTTCTTCTCTTTTTTTTTCGGATAATTGCTTGGAATCATTTAGGTATAATATCTGGCAATTTTCCGGCAGGATGACTGCCCCTGCCACTACCGGGCCCGCCAGCGGCCCGCGGCCTACTTCGTCGATCCCGCAGACATGGCCCAGGCAGGCATATTGCTTTTCGTAACGCTTCATGTTTTCTGTCCGCTGTTTTTCCTGCTCAAGTGCGGTGATCCGCTGTTTTGCATTTTTTACCAGAAGGCGGACGCCGGCGCGGTCGTCGCTGTGGTATTTTATGACAAAAGCAGGCAGCATGTGAATATCCGCTGCCTGTAGAATTGCTTTTATTTCATTGATGCTTTGGGCCATTTTCCGCTGTTGCTCCCTTACTTGTTTTCGTAGATGATCAGTTCTAATGATGTCATTGGTGCCTGATAAAGCCGATTTTATTGAGCGGCCAGAATCTGAGCCAGGCGCGGCCGACCAGATCTTTTCGTTTGATATTGCCGACGATCGGGTCGCGGCTGTCCGAGCTGTTATTACGGTTGTCGCCCATGACAAAGTATTCGTCGTCCGCAAGCTGGAGCTTCTGATAAGCCCGGCCTGGGTTCCGGATGATTTCTTTTCCGTAGGATTCATCCAAAACCTCGTCATTGATGTAAATTTTGCCCTCTTCGTCAATGTAGACCGTTTCCCCGGGCAGACCGATTATGCGCTTAATATAAAAGGTGTCTTTGTCATGCTGGAAAGGGAAAACCACGATGTCATAACGTTCCGGATCGTTAAAGCGGTAGGATATCTTGTCAACGATCAGGTTTTCGCCGTCATATAAGGTGTTATTCATGGAATGGCCATCCACATGTGTCCGTACCCCGACATATTTTACCACTAGCAGGGAAACGACGAGAGCCACCAGAATATACATGCTTGTACTCAGTATCTCTTTCATTATTTTTTTCATTGCTTCACATCCTCTTAATCGGTATGTTATATGCGGCCCGGCCGCTCTCTATGGATCAGTCTTCTTGGGGTGCTTCCAATGTGATCCGGCCGGTCCTTCCGTTGCGGAAATCATCAACCACGATCCCGGCGGCACGCTCCAGATGGTATTCTTCCCCTCGCAAGTAACAATGCCTGCTGATACATATTTCGGTCAGAATCCGGTGTTCATCGGTCAGTACGGGAATCGCGTAGCGTTGCTCCAGGGCTCCTGGATATCGGTCACGTAGAAAGCGGATGATTTCTAGGGCCAGGTCGGAGACATCGATGATGTCATCGTTGATCGAGCCGATCATAGCTAAACGCAGGCCGGTCCTGCGGTCGTCAAATTTGGGCCACAATATCCCGGGTGTATCCAGCAATTCCAGGTTTTTCTGCAGGCGGATCCACTGCTTGCCTTTGGTGACACCGGGCTTATTGCCCGTCTTGGTGCAGGCTTTGCCGGCAAATGAATTGATGAACGTCGATTTCCCGACATTGGGGATTCCGACTACCATGGCCCGCACCGGCCGGTTCAAGATTCCCCTTCTTTTGTCACGTTCTTTTTTTTCACGGCAGACCTCGTTCACGACCCCGCTTAAAGCCTTGAGGCCGTTGCCGTTTCTCGAATTGACCTCAAGAACGTGAAAGCCCTTTTGGTTAAAATGATTCAGCCATGCTTTCGTCTGGCGGGGGTCGGCCAGATCGGCTTTATTCAAAAGAATCAGCCTGGCTTTGTTTTTTCCCAGATCATCGATGTCAGGATTGCGGCTACTGAAGGGGATCCGCGCATCTATCAGCTCGATGATCAGGTCGATCAGTTTTATATCCTCGGCCATCTGGCGCCTTGCCTTGGTCATATGGCCGGGATACCAATGATAGTCCATGAACCTGCCTCCTTATTCCACCAGTCCCATATTTTCACCGTCAAAAGGCAGTTTAAACCATGCTTTGCCGATAATCATTTCTTTCCTGACCACGCCGATATTCCCCGAGCGGCTGTCTTCGCTGTTGTTACGGTCATCCCCTAATACAAAAAATTCGTCGGTCGACAAGGTGATCGGATGGTTCGCAATCCCGGCATCGGCCATCTTGTCAAAACGCTCGTCCTCTTCTTCCCGGATACCGTCGATATAGACATAGCCATCGATGATCTGAATCGTCTGCCCGGGAATGGCCACGACCCTTTTGAGGTAGTAGTGGGAGTTCTCATTGCCGTTAGGCAGAAAAACAATCACGTCGCCCTGTTTCGGTGACGACAGGTTATAGGTCAGCCGGTTGATCAGCACCTCCTGGCTGTTATAGAGCACCGGCTCCATCGATACGCCGATGACGCTGATCCGCATGCCGAACGCATAGATAAGCAAAAAAGCAAAGACGGCCGTGATACAGACAGCAAATATCATGGATAATATTTCTTGAATCAGCTGGGGACTGAGCCGCTTTTTCTTCTGGATAAAGGTAAGTCCGTTTTTCTTTGCCATTTATCTCATCCTTTGTTTCATGGTAACATATCCTTTGTTTCACAGAACATCGTCCTTCGCCTGCCAGATGTAATCCTTCGTCTGCTGGATGATGTCTGCAGGCCGTCATCTTTATTCAGCGGGTCTTGATAGGAAAGCTCTGCCTTCATAATAACATAAGAAAAGGACAACTGCAATCAATTGTCCTTTTTCGTTACTGTGGGTGTCATCTGATAAAATACGGCTAGCTTCATAACAGTAACTATCACTGATTATCTGATCAGTTCTTTTACTTTGGCCTTCTTACCAACCCGTTGACGCAGATAGTTCAGTTTAGCCCGTCTTACTTTGCCTCTTCTGACTACTTCTACCCGCTCTACGTTGGGGGAATGTAACGGCCAGGTCTTCTCAACGCCTACGCCGCCGGAAGATTTCCTGACGGTAAAGGTCTCTCTGTTGCCGCCGCCTTGTCTTTTTAATACGGTGCCTTCAAAGATCTGGATCCTCTCGCGGTTACCTTCTTTGATCTTGCCATATACCCTGACGGTATCGCCTACGTTAAACTGAGCCACTTCTTTCTTAAGCTGTTCCTGTTCGATTTCTCTGATAATATCGTTCATATCTGCCTCCTGTATGTTAAAATCGGATGTTCTTAATACACAAGTAACAGAGGACCATCTCATTTCGCAACATTAGTACTATATCACAGCAGCCAGAGAAAAGCAAGGGTTTTTTACCGGCCAAGTTGCGCGGCGTTGCGCGGCCAAGTTGCACCGTTTCGATATCTGTAATTCTTGTATCTTAACTTCCCATATCAAAAATAATTAATTTCTTTTCCTCAAGTTCAACGCATATTCGTAACACATCTTTTTGTATCTCGCTTTCATCTATTTGAGAGTATTCATTACAAATTCCCTTTGTTATATCAAAGATGGATTTTTTTCCGTCTATTTTTGACAAGATTTCACCTGCGATCGATTGTATCTTAATGGCTTTAAATAGACTTAGCTTAAAGATTTCATATAATAAATAAATAATATATATCATATTAGATAATGTCAATATTTAATATTCTCTTAATTTACCGAATTTAACTTTTGATACTATTAATCATTTTAACAGTAATTAAAAGCGCTCCCATCTTCATTTTAATAACTGAATGGATATTGCCATTCATGGTATTTAAAAGTCGCCAGCCCTTATAAATATCGGACAAGCGACCTCTTTTTTATATTTGTCTTACGTCTTAATACAGGAAAATCATTTCAAATCACAGCAGCCGGAGAAAAGCAAAGGTTTTTACTGACTCTTTATCAGAACTGCTTCTTTTCCATAACACGGATACTGATTCGCATGGAAATGGCCAGCGTAATCAAGAACAGCACGGCTGCACCAATGGTAACTGATACACTGCCCAGGTTTGACGTGAATGCCACGCCCCGGTTTAGGATGACACTGGCATCCACTCCGGCATTTCGCAGAACTGTCTGTCCCAGAACCGGTATCAGGACGACCAATGCTATCAAGGCAAAGACTACCAGCCTTCCACGAGTGCTGCCATATTTAAGCTGAATCGGCAGGCTTATCAGCACAACAAGGTTCACTGTTAACCAGATCACGATGCGGACCAGCCACCAGTCGAGCCAGTAAACCTCAGCGTCCGAACTGATTGTCGTCACAAATCCCAGAACAATCGGTATCAGCCAGCCGGTAATAGACAAGCCGCACAGGATCACGTACTTAGATATTGCATACAGCTTTCTGGTTATCGGCAGGGTCAATAAAAACTGTACACCTTCCTCAAATTCGTCATAGCTTATCGTCGAAATAGCCAGCATGCCCATCACTAAGGTAAAATAAGAAACTGCAAAAAGAAAACCGTTGTCACTGTTGCCGACCAGCTGTATGATACCGACAAAAAGAAGAATGACAAACGCCTGCTTATTAGCTAAAATCACTTGAATGTCTTTAATCAGTAAACCCTTCATTGCTTCTCACCTCGCTCAATTATTGTTATAAAATCATCGATGCCGCTTTTTTCCACTACCAGACCGGGATAATTGTCAATATAGAACTGTTTCGCTGCGGTCAGGCACTGATATCCGTAGGATTCCTTTTTCCTATATCTGATTTTTGATTTGTCGATCTGAGCCAGTTCCTTTTCGCTGACCTTAAGCAGGCCGAACTGATCCATCAGGATGTCGGTGTCTTCATGAAAAACGATGTCTCCTTTGTGGATGATATAGATATCGTCACAAAGACCTTCCAGGTCGCTGGATATGTGGGAACTGATCAAGATGGAACGCTCTTCTTCACTCATGTACTGCCTTAACATATCCAGTAATTCATCCCGTGCGATTACATCCAGGCCGGCCGTCGGCTCATCCAGGATCAGCAGCCGGGCCGAATGGCTCATGGCAATCAGCAGATTGAGCCGGGCCCGCATGCCGGTTGAAAAATCCTTGATCTTTTTTTTCATCGGCAGCTTAAACTGGCTGCATTGGCTGACAAACTTATTTTTATCGAAATTCTGGTACATATTGTCCATGACCGGTAAAAAACCGGCTATGGTCAGATAGCTGCTGAAAGTGGTCTTGCCGAGAACCACGCCGATATCCTCTCTTTCCTTCGTGGTTAATGTACGGTAGTCCTTGCCGAACACCATGATTTCCCCACCTTCAATCGTGATCAGGCCTAAAATGGACTTAAAAGTAGTACTTTTTCCCGCTCCGTTCGCGCCGACCAGCCCCGTCACGCAGCCGGGTCTGACTTCTATGGAACAGCGCAGGCTGAAATCGTCATAATTTTTCTGTACATCGGTCAATTTTAGCATGATTTGATATCCTCCATTATTATTTCAAACAGCTCGCGGATTTCCTCATCCTTCAGGCCGCCGCTCCGGCCTTCACGGATGGCAGCTTCCAAGCGTAATTCTACCTCCTTGCGACGCTCTTCCATCGCCAGCTGGGAATTGACATTGGCGACATAGCTGCCCTTTCCATGTATGGTGATGACAAAGCCTTCCTGCTCCAAAGCGTCATAAGCTTTCTTGACGGTCAGGGCACTGATCCGCAGCTCGGCCGACATGGACCGCACTGACGGAAGGGCGGTGTCGGGCTTAAGCGAGCCTTCTAAAACCAAGGCTTTGATCTGGTCCACGATCTGTTCATATATGGGCCGCATGGATGAGTTGTTAATGATTATACGCATAAAATATTCTCCTTAACTACAAACAGTATATAACAGACAACAACTGTTGTCAACTGTTATATACTGTTTTGTTCAAATTCCTTTTATTGATGAATTAAAATATTACTACGTTCATGATGGCAATTACTGCTTACTGCTGAAATCTTTTTCGGAACTGTTCATGCCAATCTCATTCATTCGGCTTACTATTTTCAGCTTACTATTCCAGCTTACTAATCCAGCTACGATGCCGACTTACGATTCCGGCTTATACTTTTCTTCCAGACGGCTCATCCACAGTCCCAAAAGAATACCGCCCATACAGGTAACCGCACAGACCACCGTTCCGATGCTTAGATAGTTATAATCTGTCGGAACTATCATGACAGTGGATGCAAAGACAACACCCAGGATGAAGTGGAACATCCCGGCATAGGCTTTCTTGAAAATAAGGTCAATGAGCTTGGATAACGCGAGGATGATCAGCAGGCCACCGACCGCGCAAGGGATGAGCACGGCGAAGTCCAGATTCTTGATGCCGTCCGTCAAAGGTTTATACATATTAAGGTAGACTAAGAAATTAGACGGACTGAGGCCAGGTACGATCAGGCCAAGGCCGCAAATGGCTCCCCCCAGGATCCAAGTGAAAAAATTGAGCGGCATCTCGCTGCTCACATATCCTTCCATAAACCAAAGGATCACCAACATGGCAATGCCGGTCACTGCCGAAATCATAATGTGTTTTGCCGAACGGCCTTTTTTTCCAGCCTGTTTGATCAGGGCCGGGAGGATGCCGACGATACAGCCGATGAAGAACCAGATAATCTGTACTTCATAATTTTCCAGAAAATAACTGAGGGCTATAGAAAGGAAAAAAACCCCGGTCACCCCGCCAAGCCCTACCGGCAGAAAAAAAAGGAGGTTCTTCTTGAAATCGCGGGTCAAATGGGCCAGAAATGAGATCAATCTTTCATAAAGCCCGAATACCGCCGCCAGTGCGCCGCCGCTGACACCCGGCAGGATCGCCCCTGTTCCGATTAACATGCCCTTCCCAAACCGTAGCAGCCAATCCGCCAAACCTTTATTTTTCAATGATGTTCCCTCCCTATGTGTCAATAATTATTATTTTTAATGAATCATTTCTAATTATTTTTTTACCAAGACTCTTTTTATCAGCATCCACACCATAATACATTATATTAGAAAAAAAGTAAATAAATATATACTTTGAATTATTTTCTCTGTATCTATTTACCGGTTCGTTACCCGCCACTCCGCCAGCCAGAAGAGATGATTTTTTATTTTTCTGGCCAAAGGGCGAAACAAACTGGCTTAATGCAAACATTCTTTAACCTTTATCCATAAAATGAAAACACTGCTTTACCCGTAAGCCGGGTTTTCAGACCATCCAGTTGGAATACCGAATCGTCAGATTGCCCGCGTAGCCAGTCAGCTGATGGCAAAGACTCATGAATTTTTCTCTTTCCATTGCCGGTACAGATCCGGACGCCTTTCCCTGGTACGGCAGACAGCCTGGTCCAGCCGCCACTTGTCCACCTTCGCGTGATCCCCTGACAGCAGCACCGCCGGAACCGGTTTTCCCCGCCATAGCTCCGGGCGGGAATACTGGGGATATTCCAGAAGGTGATCGGAGAAACTTTCCGTTTCCCCCGATTCGGAGTTTTTCAGGACACCGGGAACCATGCGGGCTATTGCATCTACCATCACCATCGCCGGCAGTTCCCCGCCGGTCAGGACATAGTCGCCGATCGACACATGGTCGGTGACAATCTCCTCCAGGACCCTTTCATCGATTCCTTCATAATGGCCACATAGGATAATCAGCTCTTCTTCCCGCGCCAGTTCTTTTGCCAGCTCTTGGTCAAAAACCCTTCCCTGCGGGGTCGCATGGATTACTCGTGGAGAAACCCCTGGGCGCAGCTTGGCCGCGACGGCCTGAAAGCAGTCGTAGATCGGCTGGGCCTGCATCAGCATCCCGGCTCCGCCGCCATAGGGATAGTCATCCACTTTTTTATGTTTATCCACCGTAAAGTCCCTGATATTGACTGCCTCCAAGGTAATAAAACCTTTGGCAATCGCTCTGCCGATAATGCTGGTATTCAGTCCCTGCATGACCATCTCCGGAAACAATGTCATTATATGAAAGTTCATACTTGTACCCATGTCCTGATTCTAATCTATTCTCAATTCCAACCTAGTCTTAATTCCAATCTAGTCCAGCAGCCCGTCTATGATGTGGACAGTCATTTTATGCTGTTCGACATCCACGGCGATAATACATTCTTTGATTGCCGGAAGCAGCAGGTCCTTTTCTTCTCCCCGGTTCACGACATATACATCGTTCGCCCCGGTCTCCAGGACATCCGTCAGCACCCCAAGCGGTTTTCCTTCTTCGTCCGTTACCGCCATGCCGATCAGGTCTGCGACAAAATATTCGTTCTTATGGAGCCTCACGGCATCTTTCCGGTAGATCCATAGGCTCTTCCCTTTATATTTATCCGCTTCATTGATGCTGTCAATGCCTTTGAACTTAAGGATCGCAAACTGTTTAAAGAATTTTACTCCTTCAATCAGCAGGACCGGCAGGGCCGTTCCATTATCCTCATCCCCGGGCATGACTTCTTTCAGCTTCTTGAACCTTTTTGCATCATCCGTCGTTGGAAATACCTTGACTTCGCCTTTGATGCCATGTGTCGATGTAATGATGCCTACTTTAAGTTTTTCTTCCATTCCGATTGTCCTCGCATTCCTTGCGGCAATGACAATCAGGTGACCGCTCCGTAACGGGCAGGCTACTTGCCTGGCCGAGACGGAGCGACCACCTGTATTGTTGTATTGGTGTGTGATTGAACAGGATTACATGATCTCCACATCAACCCGCTTATTCTCTTTCATTGACGCCGCCTTGATTACCGCCCGGATCGCTTTGGCTATCCTGCCCTGCTTACCGATCACCTTGCCCATATCTGACGGTGCCACATGAAGCTCCAGCGTGGTATGCCGGCCTTCTTCCCTCACGATAACCGCCACATCCTCGGGATGCTCCACCAGTGCTTTTGCAATTACTTCAACTAATTCCTTCATACCTACACCTCCACTTGGACACCGGTACCTACTTTTCGATTCCTGCCAACTTGAAAATCTTGCTGACCACTTCTGTCGGCTGGGCACCGTTTGCCAGCCACTTTTTGGCCAGTTCTTCATTTACCTTAAAAGTACTCGGGTTCGTGTTAGGATCATATGTGCCGATTTCTTCGATAAACCTTCCGTCTCTGGGAGACCTTGAATCCGCTACGATGATTCTATAAAAAGGTACCTTCTTCTGCCCCATTCTTCTTAACCTGATCTTTACTGCCATTTCGTCACCTCCAAAATTGTTCTTTTTGTATTGTATTACTATTTATGTGAAATCCCTCACCGCATCGGTTAAAAAGGAAATTTCATTCCGCCAAACATCCCCATGCCGCCCCGGCCGCGCTTACCGCCCATCCCGGGCATCTGTTTCATCATCTTCTGCGACTGCTCAAACTGCTTCACAAAGCGGTTGACCACGCTGATGTCCACTCCCGAGCCGCGGGCAATCCGCGCCTTGCGGCTGGGATTTAACAGCTTGGGCTCACGTCTTTCGGCCTTCGTCATGCTGAGGACGATCGCTTCCATATGGGCCAGCTGCTTATCATCGACCATCGATTCCAGCTCCTTCATCTGTTTGCCCATCCCGGGCATCATCCCGAGCAGGCTGGACAGGCCGCCCATATTGCGCATCTGTTTCATGCTTTCCAGATAGTCGTCAAAATCAAACTTGCCTTTCTTCATCCGGGCTGCCATTTCCCGTTCTTTATCTTCGTCGATGTCGATGTTTTCCTGGACTTTCTCGATCAACGACAGCACATCTCCCATCCCGAGGATGCGGTTGGCCATCCGGTCGGGATAAAACTGCTCCAGTTCCGACAGTTTCTCGCCCATACCGATATATAAGATCGGTTTCCCGGTCACTGCCTTGACCGAAAGCGCCGCGCCGCCTCTGGTATCGCCGTCCATCTTGGACAGGACCACGCCATCGATGCCGATCTTTTCGTTGAACTCACCGGCGACGTTGACGGCATCCTGGCCGGTCATGGCGTCGACGACTAAAAGCGTCTGATGGACTTCCACGCTGGCCTTGATTTCCTGAAGCTCCGCCATCATCTCTTCATCGATATGCAGCCGCCCTGCGGTATCCAGAATGACCACATTATGCCCGTTTTTACGGGCATGCTCGACAGATGCCTTGGCGATGTCCACCGGCTTATGGCGGTCGCCCATGGAAAAGACGTCGGCCTGCTGTTTTTCCCCGTTTATTTCCAGCTGTCTGATTGCTGCCGGACGATAGATGTCGCAGGCGACCAGCAGCGGGGTTTTCCCTTTCAGCTTAATCTTGCCGGCAATCTTGGCGGTGGTCGTCGTCTTACCGGAACCCTGCAGGCCGCACATCATAATGACAGTAACGGCTTTCCCCGGCTGGAACGTAAGCTCGGTCGTTTCCGAGCCCATCAGTCCGACCATTTCCTCGTTGACGATCTTGATTACCATCTGGCCGGGATTCAGTCCGTTCATCACATCAGCGCCGACGGCCCGTTCTTCGACCGCTTTTACAAACTGCTTCACTACCTTGAAATTGACATCCGCTTCCAGCAAAGCCATCCGGACTTCCTTAAGGGCAAGCCGGACATCTTCTTCGCTCAGGCGGCCTTTGCTGCGCAGCTGCTTAAAGATATTCTGTAATTTATCAGTCAAGCTTTCAAATGCCATTGTCTACCTCAGATATTTTATTCTAGGGGTAATGCTGGGTAATCAGTTTCACAAAATCAGTTCCCCTAGATCAAATTCATAATATCGCCGGACAACTGCCTTATCTTCCGGGCCGCTGCTTCTTGTTCCGCTCCCTGCTGTTCTGACAGTTGCTGGATCTCACTTATTCTTTCTCTGATCTTCAGGAACTTGTCGATCAGGTGTAACTTGTCCTCATATCCTTGCAAAGTATGGTCGCACCGTTTGATCAGATCGTGAACACCTTGCCTGCTGATATGATATTCTGTCGCAATTTCGCTTAGAGACAGATCGTGATATACAAAATCTTCATAAACTTTCTTCTGATGCTCCGTCAGAAGCTCGCCGTAAAAATCATACAGCATTCCCTGCTCTACAATCTTTTCCATTTCACCCCCAGCTTACCTGCTTTTGCTAGCATACAACAGAACTTTACTCCTGTCAAGTATTTTTTCTTGACAGGGTGTTTGCGTAACCGGACATAGTTACTGTTCTCAGCCTGGCCGAAATGCATACGCCGCTACTACACCGTGACAGGACTTTTCATTCCAGCATTTCTTCACTTACTTCCCTCATGCTGATGTTCAGATCCACATCGCCGTTGATCCCATCCACTCGGCCTTTATTGCTGTATTGCCACATGCTGTGCTCGTAAGGGAAATAAATCGGCGTCCGAAAAAAAGCAAACCATTTCTCGTACTCTTCAAGCTGTTCCATATCCAGCATCAGCATGAAGCTCCGCAGATTGCCGTAGATCATCGGTGTATATCCGGCCGCTTTGATCCGTTCACAAAAGGCGATCGTTACCTTGGTCCAGTCTTCTTGGCTCATATCCTTCGTACGGGGATCGGCGGTTTCTATGTATTCGACATCCAGGACCACCGGATAGGCAATGTCATAACCGCTCAGATGTTCCAGGACAAATTCGGCCTCTTCCACGGCCTCAGCTTCATCCAGGGCCTGGGTATAGAAATAGACGCCCGTATCGATGCCGTTTGCGGCGGCGCCCTGCATATTCTGGTCATAAGTGGGATCAAGTACCAGGGTGCCCTCGGCGGAACCTCTGATCCCCAGTCTGATGATCGCAAACTCCACGCCGTCTCCGGCCACTTTGCTCCAGTCGATATCGCCCTGGTAACGGGAAACGTCGATGCCCTTCCGAGACAATACCGTGCCGTTTTCATCCTGATAGGTCAGGATCTCCTGATCGTCCAGGATAAATAAGTCTTTATTGTAGCTGTGCTTCTCAAGGCTCTCTGAAATAGGGATAAAATGATAGCTTCCGCTGGCAACCACAACGATTTCTTCCGGATAAAATTCCCGCAAGATGGCGGAAAAATCTTCCCCCTCCACCAATTGCGTCTTAAGCCGGTTTAAGACCTCATCCGCCGCCTCATCCGCTGCCTGTTCGGCCAAAGCTTCCGATATCTCCTGCACTTCCTCTTCCGTATAAGTCTGCTCGATCGGTTCCGGCACGGAATCAAGGACAGCATCTGTCGCAGCTTCTTCGGACAGCGGTTCCGCCGGGCTGTTTACCTCCGTCAGCGCCATTACTTCCGAAACCTGCTTTAAACGGAGGTTTTCCAGTAGTAAAACAATACAGCCGGTCAGGGCACCTAAGGCAATGATGCACAGGACAGCGGTCATGATCAGAGTTAGACTGCCTCTCCGGTTGCTGCTTCTTATTCGGGTGTTTACGCTGGTTTTCATCGATTTCGTTCTTCTGCCGACTCTTTTTCTACGGCGTTTCTCGCTGCCTGGTTCTGTGTATTCCATGAGTTCTCCTTATCTTCACTGCTATTTTCCGTACCATCCGCAAGCTTTGGCCGGCCGGCCTCACTGGCATGATGATCCGTTTCTGTTATTACAGTATATTATGACTTCTTTTCCCATAAACCTTAACTTTGAATAGATCGCTCCGGTCAAATGACCAGTAAACTTAAATCCATCCCAGACGGTCCACTAAAAGCAGTATCCCATATGTAACCGGCTGATGCAGCATATAGATCCATAAGCTTTTTCTGCCAACCGTCCCCAGACTTTTGTCGGTAATCCGGTACAGCCGCGACTCCGGTACGGCAGTCTGGGTCTTGATCAGGCCGCTGACCTGGATCCACCACCGGCCCCCGAAATATCCGGCCCAATAAAGAAAGATCCAAGGTAAGACAGCAAAATAATCGGAAGAATAAAACTGGTCCGAAGGAAAACCCAGCCAGAACATAAAGCGGTTATCGTAAAGGACGGACGGCAGTTCCCCTGTCCAAAGGCCTCTTAAGCCGATCCAGCCTTCTGAAATGTGCCGGAGCCAGATAAAGATTGCCAAAGAGCCGGCAAATCCTGCCGCCATAGGTATTTTCTTTAACAGCGGCTGACATATAATGGTCAGCAATACGGCGGCGGCGAGAAAATGTATGATTCCGAACACGATCAGTTCTTCCGGCAGCACCTGGGCGGTCACGACAGTCAGCACACCGGCACAAAGCGCTCTTTCCAAGCCGTTTTTCCACGCTTTCCGACTCAAGTGAAACGTAATCCCGGCGATCAGGATAAAGGTAATACAGATTGTCTGCTGCCACGGGAAATACGAACTTACCCCGGTATGCCCGCCGACTGCTACTCCGAATATCCGGATCAGGTCATAAATCAGATGATAGGTCACCATGTTAACGACTGCCAGCCCTCTTATGCTGTCCAGCAAAAACACGCGATTTCCTGCCTTCTTATCCAATTGGTTTTGTCGCATCCTCCAGCCACTCCTGTTCTTCTTTGCTTAAATAATCGTGCAGTTCTTCTCGGATCCGGCGGTGATAGCTGTCAAGCTGATCTAACTCCTGGCCGGTCATAAGCGACGCCTCGATTCCTTCTCTATCCACGGGAACTAATGTCAGGGTATCAAATCCCAAGAACCGTCCGTCCTGATTCCGCATGATCTCTTTTACGGCCAAGATATTCTCGATCCGGATCCCGTGACTGCCCTCGCGGTATACCCCGGGCTCATCGGACAGCAGCATGCCCGGCTCCAGGACCGACTCGGTAATGTCCTTGTTATAGGCCCAGCTGATATTCTGCGGTCCTTCGTGGACATTCAGCATATAGCCGATCCCGTGGCCGGTACCGCATTTGTAGTCGATTCCCATCTGCCACAGTGCTCCTCTTGCCAGAATATCCAAGTTCCTTCCGGTACAGCCGTACAGGAAGACGGCCCGGCTCAAGGCCAGCATCCCTTTCACCACCGCCGTATATTGGCACTTGACTTCTCGGCTGATTTCACCCAGTACCATAGTCCTGGTCACATCTGTGGTCCCGCCCATATACTGCCCGCCGGAGTCGGTCAGCAGAAGACCTTCGGGTAATATCCGGCTGCTGTTTCCTTCCTTGGCTTCATAATGCATCATGGCGGCATTGGCCCCATAGGCGCAGATTGTAGGAAAGGATAAATCAAGGAAGCCTTTGCTTTCGCTCCTCAGCCTGTCCAGATATGCTGCCGCCTGGGCTTCTGTAACGTCATCCGTCTTACATCGGGCTTTGATCCACCGGATGAACCGGATCACTGCTACGCTGTCACGACGGTAGACTTCCCGGATATTCATTAACTCAACCGGATTCTTAACCGCCTTTAAGAGTTCGGTGGGGTTTTTCTTAAGAATCAGGCTGGTTTTCTGGACGGCAGCCCGATCGGCTGACTGGCTGCTTTTCTGGTCGGTAACCTGATCGGCCGGCCGGCTGCTTTTCTGCTCCAGTATTTTGTAGATATAATAGTTACATTTATCAATGTCAATCAGTATTTTCTTCTTATCAAGCCCCTTAAGCCAGGAATAGAAACGGTGATAGTTTTCACAGGTTACCCCCTCATTACGCAGGACTGCCCGGCATTCTTCGCTCAGCGCTTGCTCATGGGCAAACAAAACTGCTTCTTTCCCATCAACATAGCCATAGGAAAGCGCCACCGGATTGCATGGGACATCCGCGCCGCGGATATTGAACAGCCACATCAGGTCATCCAGTCTGGTCAGCAAAAAGGCTTCTGCCCCCGCTTTCTTAAGTTCTGCTCTTACCAGCTCGAGTTTATTCCGGCAGGACTGCCCGCTCCATGCCAGCGGCAAATTCCATATGGGATTGCCGGGAAGCGCGGGGCGCGTCGTCCAGATCGTTTCGGTCAGATCCCGCTCGTAAAGAATCCCGGCACCCGCTTTCTTAAGTTCAGTCTCATAATGCAAGCCGGCCCGGGCACTGACACAGCGTCCGTCAAAAGCCAGTATTTGACCGGGCTTCATCGTATTTTTCAGATATTCCAGGATCGTCGGTACGCCCGGCTCCCGCATCTTGTAAAGGCGGATCCCGCTGCCCTCCAGTTCCCGGCCAGCCTGAATGAAATATCTTCCGTCGGTCCACAGCCCGGCTTCTTCGGCAGTTACTGCCAATGTTCCCGCCGAACCGCTGAAGCCTGAGAAAAACTCCCTCGCCCTAAAGGTATCACAGACATATTCGGAACCATGAAAGTCTTCATTGGGGATCAGGTAGATATCCGCCTTTGCTTTATTCATTTCCTGCCTTAATAAATCAATTGCCGCAATTCTTGTCTCTTTCATCTGAACTCTGGCTCCCATCACGGTTTTGTATGCCTTTTTATATTTTTGACCCCAACATCATTTTATTATGGATTCCAATAAAAATCCAGTGCCGATTTTCAGGAAATCAATCATTGTAATATATTCTCAGGTAAATATAGGAAAATTAATTTAGGTAAATTTAAAAAAATGCCTTGTGCAGATTGCAAAAGCTATGTTATGATTAATTTAATTTTTATCAATTTCTGAAAGGAGCTAGTGCTTATGGAGCAAAATATTTTCTCCCGAATTACTCCCGAAATAATTGCACTTACGGAACTAAGCGCGAAATCCAATTTGATCGAACCGGAACTTTTTACAAGATATGACGTGAAAAGAGGCCTACGTGACTTGAATGGCAAAGGTGTCTTAGCCGGCCTCACCAATATCTCCGATGTACGGGCAACAGCCATAGTGAACGGTGAATCCGTCCCTGCGGACGGCAAGCTTTATTATAGAGGATATGACGTCGAAGACCTGGTTGCCGGTTTTTCAAAGGAAAGCCGCTTTGGATTCGAAGAAATCACCTATCTGCTGCTATTTAACAAACTGCCGAACGCCGACGAACTGGCTTCCTTTGCCAAGATTCTAGCCGGTTACCGCAGTCTTCCCACCAGCTTCGTCCGGGACATTATTATGAAAGCGCCCAGCATCGACATGATGAACGCCCTGGCCCGCAGTGTTCTTACCTTATATTCCTATGACGACCGTGCCGATGACACCTCGCTCTCCAACGTCCTCCGCCAAGGCTTACAGCTGATCAGTTTATTCCCTTTGCTGACAATCTACGGCTATCAGGCCTATTGCCATTACCATGACGGCAAAAGCCTTTTTATCCATAAGCCGGTGCCGGAGCTTTCCACTGCTGAAAACATCTTACATATTTTACGTCCTGACAGTTCCTATACGCCATTGGAAGCCAAGCTTTTAGATATTGCCCTGGTTCTACATATGGAACACGGCGGCGGTAACAACTCCTCTTTCACCACCCATGTCGTGACCTCAACCCTGACCGATACTTATTCGGTCATCGCTGCGGCCATCGGTTCGCTCAAAGGCCCGCGTCATGGCGGTGCCAATATCAAAGTGGTGAAAATGTTTGAAGAACTGAAAAAGGAAATTAAAGACTGGACCGATGAGGATGAAGTGTCCGCTTATCTGCGACGCCTCCTAAACAAAGAAGCTTTTGACCGCTCGGGACTGATCTATGGCGTCGGACACGCGATCTACTCCAAATCCGACCCGCGTGCCGAGATTTTCCGTTCTTTCGTTGCTACCTTGTCTGACGAAAAGGGACTGCGCGATGAATTCAATCTGTACGCTCTCGTCGAAAAACTGGGCCCGCAAGTGATTGCCGCCGAACGGCAGATGTACAAGGGCGTCAGCACGAATGTCGATTTTTATTCCGGCTTTGCTTACAGTATGCTGGGGCTTCCGCTTGAACTGTATACGCCGATATTTGCTATTGCCCGGATCAGCGGCTGGGTTGCCCACCGCATGGAGGAACTGACCAACAACGGTAAGATCATCCGCCCAGCCTACAAGCCGATCGGTGAAGAAAAACCCTATATCAATATGCCGAACCGTTGAGAAAACCAGAATAACGACTATATAAAGTCAACGAGCACACGGTTCTTGGCCTTGCCGCCGCCAGCCTTGGTATAACCAAAGTATCCGGCGGCCACGCCTAAGAGAATCTCGGTACTGCAAGGGTAATTGAGAAGCTGGATTTTGTCTATGAAAAGGACAGCCTGACCCCTCACGTGGACGGCACAAAAGTCTTTGACAGCCGTGAATACTTGCTTACAATGATGCAGAAACCATAATCAGGCCAGGTTAAGCTCTGCCGGTATCCCTTTATTTAATTTTCTTTTAAACTGGGCGAATGTCTGAAGCTGTCTGTCCTTTTCGGACAGTATAATGTTATTGATACCGCCGATCTTATGAAAAGGCCATTGAACCGCAATCTCCCGGTCATTCCATATGATGCCGTCAGCATATTCATCATACATTATTTCCGCACATTTATAGGAGACGATAGCGTCTTCCAGAACAATATAGCCATGGCCGCAGCCCACCGGGATCAGGATCTGGTCCTGATTGCTGCCGTTCAGCATGAAAGCACGCCATTGCCCGAAATAAGGCGAATCTCTGCGAAGATCGACAATAATCTCGAAGATCGACCCGCAGACACATCTAATCAGCTTAGGCTGCTCCTTCACGCTTTGAAAATGAATGGCGCGTATGACGCCTTTGCGGGATTCCGTATAGTATACTTCCTTCAGGTCATATTTGATGTTGTTTGCCGCAAATATATCCTTGGAGTAGTCTTTAATAAAAGATCCGCGACTGTCATGTATAATATACGGTTTAATTAAGTAAACGCCGGGGAAAACTAATTTCTGAAAAGTAAAGCTCTGATTCATCTTTTGTCCTTTCTTGAATAACAGCTTCAAAGCGGACATCAATACCGTGAAAGACTGTGCGGAGAATACTATGAACGGCATCTGCCATAAATGACAACAGATGCCGAAGATACCAGATTGGGGATGCATATTACATTTTGAATTCATCAGAATAATTATATAAACAGCAATATTAATATTTGAACAAGACCTTTGCTGTCAACCATATCAATAAATCCATACTGCGAATATCGTATATTCCCCTTTTCTCGGTATTCATAGCTCAAGCCTGTAAAGTTCCCGCCATAAAATCTGTTATTCTCACTAACCCATAGTATATTCTTTGGGTAAAATCATATTAACATTTTTTATAGTTATTGTCAAGAAAACAAAAGCGCTGAAAACGGGACGCTGACCGTCACTTGCCTTCTGGAACCCCATGAATTCCGGTTTATTGAAGTTAAGTTTATTACGTAGACGTTTCGTCCAAAAGCGATTTTATGTCATGGTAGCAAAGGTTTCTTTCCGCTTTAGGCAGATCTGCGGATATCCGCTGCAGTTCCGCAGATATTTTGATGACGTTACTGTCCAGGACCACTCCGCCAGCCAGAAGAGATGATTTTCATTTTTCTGGCCAAAGGGCGAAACAAACTGGCTTATTTCAATTGGCAAAGATCACTGCAGTCGCAAATTAACAGATCAGCGCACCGGTATTTTAAGAAATGCCGTATTTCCGCCATAGTTTCTGGCGATTTATTTTAAAGGCTATCCCTCAGTCCGCTATTCATCGGCTTCTCGGACAGCGAAATTAATTATTAATAATGAAAATGTTAATCCATTATTCATCAAATAACACTCAGCAGAATTATTATTTGGATTTTTTGCTAAATATATCATTTTATTTCCTATTTATGATGCAATACAGCAAACTTCTACAGCAATCATTTTGTTGTATTATTGTTGACATTGTCGTTCGATGGGTTTATGATAATAATGACAACGATTCCAACATGAAGCCAAGGAGGAAAACAGATGAGAGCATTGTTATCAAAATTATTCAGTGTTGCTGCTATCATGCTATGTGTTACGCTGGTGTGGCTCTGTATGCCGACTGATGCCAACGCCATAACAGCTGATTTTGCCGAGGTTACTGATGCCGACGAGGTTACTGATGCCGACGAGGCTGCTGATGACGACGAGACTGCTGATGACGACGAGACTGCTGATGACGATGGCACATCTGATACCACTGTAAATATCAGCATAACCCACGCGGATGTCAGGGATATCCAGCTTCCGCATACGCATCGAAGCAGTATATGCGGAGCCTTCCACACCTGGCAGGTCACCCAGATCATCCAGGAGTGTGCCTGCGAAACCGAGGGCATATATCTCGTAAGATGCACCGTTTGCGGGGCTACCGGGACGGTTTATGAAGATGCCCCGGGCCATAACTTTGTCAACGGCGTCTGTACTGTCTGCGGAGAACTGATGACGGCGCCGCCGGCAGAATTATCTAATTGGGATTATATTTTGGACGGTACGGCGGGAACAATTTCATTGACAAATTATAAAGGCGCCGCAAATGATGTGATCATTTATGCAAAATACAATGTAGACAATATCGATTATGCAACGGTACTTAACAGTGAATCGCTTTCCTCATCGCCCTTCTTCAATAAGAGAAATTCTTTGATCTCTATCACCATTTATCAAGGCGTCACAAGCACGAGCTGTAACGGTATGTTTGCTTACTGCCTCAATCTGACTACGCTGGATGTAAGCGGGTTAGACACATCAGCGGTAACCGATATGTCAGCAATGTTTGCCATCTGCAGCAATCTTACCGGGCTGGATCTGAGCAGCTTAGATACTACTATGGTTACTGATATGAGCTGGATGTTCAGTGCCAACCGGAAGCTTATCGACTTGGATCTAAGCAGTTTCGACACATCCAATGTCACTTCGTTTAGCATGATATTTGCCGGATGCTACGATCTTTCAAATCTGGATATCAGCAGTTTTGATACTGCCAACGGAACCGCATTTGACTTTATGTTTTATGACTGCCGTTCACTCATGTCCGTGGATGTCAGCAATTTCGATACCGCCAATGCCGTTACCGTTCCTTATATGTTCTCCGGCTGTGTCAGTCTGACAAGCTTGGACTTAAGCAGTTTTGACACCTCTAATATGCTTACTATGACGGAAATGTTCAGCAATAGCTCTGACTTGGCAGCCATCTATGTAAACGGCGCCAAATGGGACACTTCCTTGGCTGATACCACTTCTATGTTTGACGGCTGCGGGACTGCAAGTGTAACCCCTGTTGTTTAGGTAACGCTGCTGCCTGCTGAGCCGGAAAAGCGCCCGCGGATTCTCGTCCAATCTGCGGGCACTTTTTCGATATTTCTCTTATTTCTTGTTATCTTTCTACATAATCCAGCATTAAAATCATATCATTCCGGCTCATCTATTCTGACAAACATAGTTGAATCCTCTTCATACCTAAGGGTAAGCTGATAACCATCTTCATTGTCTGCATAATAATAGTCGTCACCTTTCCGGTAATCAAACGTAAACCCCTTATCCTTACATAGTTCAATATAATTATCATACTGATCTCTGGTGGTTTCCCCGACATAAATCACAAATCCGTATGTGGCTTCCCATGAAATGCTCCCGACATTGGATTCCGGCACCGGCAACAATCTGGCAATTTCACTGTCTGGCCATTGAAATTCGCTGAATTCCTCCGCTTCTTCCAGAAGCTCTGATAACTCTTCCTTCTTCTTTTGAGAATACCGGTTGTCAACAAAATCGTCGATAAACGAAATGGGAATGTATAATAAAAAAGCTATGGCAGCTGCAATCCCAAAAAGATAAGGGATCTTTTTCACCTTGATGATCCCTGCCCCTATAAACCATGAAGCAGCAAACATAAGAAATTGAAGCAACATCATCATAGTTGACAGAAGATACCCGATCGGCCTGTCCACCTGAGCCATGAAGCGTATGAGACAGATGATGGTAAAAAATACAAGTACTTTACTGAATCTGGACTTTTTAAATGCTGACGCCTTCTCCTTTTCGGCTTCCCGGTCATCTTTTGCCGCTTCATACTGCAATTGCTGTAACGCAACGTCTTTGTATGTGCTGCTCCTGATTTTTTCAATCGTAACTTCGTCACTTTCTAAAATCAGCTTTTTTGAGCCGCAATATGAGCAGGAAATCACCGATCTGTCTTCCTCAACCGTCATAATTCCGTTGCAATGGCTGCATTTTAACAGGACTCTTTTATTTGACTGTGATGCCTTACTGACCGTTGTCCCGCAGTTTGGACAGAATTTTGTATTCTCGGATATTGCAGTGCCGCATTTTGAACAAATCATACTGAATCTCCCCCTATATTATTTTATATGACCTGTTCATTGTAACTCATTCAGATGGGTGAATCAATAATAAATCTTACTTTCATTCAGATTTTATTAGCAATATTTAACCGCCGATTCTGCCTCAATCACTATTTCATAACTGAATTTCCCCAATTCATTGAGTTGCATAGCCAACTGAAAAAGCCCTTCCCGCTATTGGGACTGCTATTGCACCAGTTTATTGCTTGTTGACAGCATCCTCATTCTTCATCATCCGTACCAATATTTTCATATACGCTGAATCCTGCCATGACGACCTCCAGGAGCCGGTCACGGTAGAGATATTCCGCGCCTAACCTGCTGTGTTGGTTCTCATCGTAATAATTAAAAATTTAAAAGAGTATTCCAAAACGAAAACGTCCAGGAATACTCTGTATCCGCATCTTTGCCTGTAATTCTTCACGATCCCAGCATCCTCTCTACGTTCATCATCCCCCATCCCTGCTTACTCCAAGGCAGATTCAGATCTGTGGCACTGTGCTGAAGCTTTTTTTTGGCCTGTTCGTTTGAAAAATATGGGTATTTCTGAAAAAGAAGTGCCAGACCGCCGGAAACAATCGGCGTTGACATTGATGTGCCGCTTTTAGAAACGTAGGCATTGCGGAATTTGCCGCCGCGGCGTTCGATGTGAAGATTACAAGAAACAATGTCGGTTCCCGGAGCTACCACATCAGGCTTTTTTACCGAATAAGGACTGGGACCCCTGCCGGAGTAGTTCTCACACAGATATTCCCGGTTTCCAAAATATCCTCCTTCATTGCAACCTACCGTAATTACTTTTTTCAATGTTCCGATGGGGGAAAGTGTCATCAGTTCCGGTCCCATATTTCCGGCAGCGCAGACTACCACAAGTCCTTCACGCCAAGCTTCATCGACGGCCCGCAGTAGCCTTTCCATCCGTTCCTGTTCCGTTCCTTCTGACATCCCGATCGAAATGTTTAATATCCTGACATCATATTTTGTTTTATTTTCCAGCACCCAATGGATCCCGTTGATCATCTCTTCTATGTTTCCATCCCCTTTATGGTTAAGAACCTTACCGATCAACAGTTTGCTGCAAGGCGCCATGCCTCTATATTTTCCATCCGAGGCGTATCCGCTCCCGGCTATACATCCCGCTACATGAGTTCCGTGTCCGCTGTCGTCATACTGGCTGTTATGACCGTTCAGAAAATCCTTAAAACAAAGAATCCGGCTGTCAAAGTCCGGATGCTTTCCTATTCCTGTATCTAACACTGCTACCGTAACTCCTTTATTTCCGCATGCATTGACCAATCGATCACTGCATCTCAATTGTTCTCTGACCCGAAACATAAAACTCCCGGCTTTTTATTTTAACATATGCTGAGAATTGTCAGGAGTTCGTATAAAACGTGGTAAATGCTTGTCTTTACGAGGGCACTGAAAAAGTCGAATTCCTATGCAATTAAAAATTTTGCGTAGGACAGGCTGCTATTGTGCCCACTTTGGCAGGCCAGCCAAAGAACCGGAAATGATATTCAAAATTCTATTTCTCAAACGTATGTATGATTTATCAGATGAAGCATTGATACAGGATTTAGGATACAACATGGCTTTTAAATTCTTTGTTGGCCTGACCCCAGAAGAAAAAACCATCGATTCCAGTCTGCTTGCAAAATTTAGAAGAACCAGAATAACCGAAGACATGCTGGAAGAAATGCTGACCGAAACAATCCGGCAGGCGATAGCAAAAGGCCTGATAAAATCAAGGGCCATAATTGTTGATTCCACTCATACCTATAGCAAAGGAAATCCTGAAACACCGACCCAGATATTACGGAGGTTAACGAAAGGACTTAGGCGTGAAATCGATGCCACAGTGGGGCATAAATCAAAAGACGCATTCCATCACCGTAATCGGAGGAACCCGTGGGAAGCAGCAGGAATTTGAAGAATCTGAATACTTTAAAGAACGGATAAAAGACAGATACAAGATTGAATCCAAAAATAATTGACCTAGTTGACAAAACAATAATTTGGGCAGATATGGGATTAACAAACAGTCCATGTTGGAGCAACAATGTTGAAGCCAATAAAGGTGGTATCGCTATAACTTGCAAGTCAGTTGTTGAAATGAAAAAGCCAAATCTTTATGACTTAATTAGTTTACACATACAGGCAAGGGGAATTACCTGTGAGAATAAAGAAGATGCAGATATAGTGTTTGATGTTGATGAGGGTATTACACCTTTTGATATAGAAATTTTTATGGGTGAATATATATAATACTATTCTTGGGCTATGTGGTATCTTCCTTCTTTTTTGGGTGAATTAGATACCACAGTCTCCCAAGTGAATAAAGAATTGAAGTTAGGTTTAATCTTGTGAGCCCATAGCTCGCAATTTATCAAATCAGCGCACCGACACTTTGTGAAATGCCGTATTTCCGCCATAGTTACTGACTCCTTACATCTTACTGCATACAAGGGTATAAGGTGCATTGGCCCCGTCAATATAATTGATGACGATTTCTTGGTCATGACGGATATTGTAGTCAAACAGGTATCGGGACAGCGGATTGATCAGGTAGCTTTCCACCACATTGCCGATTCCCCGGCCGCCGTTTTCCAGATTCGCCAGAGCCTTCTCTTTCAATGTTGCCATCGCCGTCTGTGCAACCACAAGCTTGATTTTTTTCTCATCATAGAGATTGCGGATGATCTTATCAATCTGAGCCTGTAAGATTTCCAGTGCCGCCGTCTTGCGGATAAAGTCGAACACCACGATGTTTTCGCCGATGCGGTTCAGGATCTCCGGCCGGCCAAGCTCCAGCTTAAAATAATCCTCGATGCCTTTCCTGACCTTCTGCTGTACTTCTTCATAGGGCATGTCCGCCGTGACGTTGGGATACCGTTCACCGCGGCTGTCCGTCAGGTAAATGCCGAGATTGCTGGTGAAGATAATAATGGTTTCGGAAAAATAGACCGTGTTTCCCTGGCCGTCTGTCATCCGCCCGTCCTCCAGGATCTGCAGGAACTTGTCCAGGATGGAAGGATGCGCTTTTTCGATCTCATCAAAGAGCAGGATCGAAAAAGGATTGTTCTTGACGGCATTCGTCAGCTGGCCGCCGGTCTCGTAGCCGACATAACCAGGAGGCGCCCCCAGCAGCTTCTGGTCGCTGTGGGACTGGCCGTATTCGCTCATGTCAAAGCGGATACAGCGGTCATCGGCACCGAAGAGCTTTTCCGCCAGTGCCTTGGCCATCTCGGTCTTGCCGGTACCGGTCGGCCCGGCAAAAAACAGCACGCCTTTAGGCTTTCCCTGCGAGGAATGCTGCAGGCCGGACATCCCTGTGACGGCACGCTTCACCACATCAAGCGTCCGTACAATCGCCTGCTCCTGCCCCTTGATCCGTTTGCGGAAAGATGTCCCGGCAAACTGGATCTCCTGATAATCCAGCTTGTTCCAGGGGTTTTCACGGATGCCGTATTTATACAGGTCAATTACATCGACCATGTCCCGCACCGCAATCCGCTTGCCCTTGCAGAGTTTCCTTAAGCCGTTCATTTCCGTCAGGGTAAAGCCGTCGGTAAGCGCAATAAAACGATCCTGTATCTTCTCCAGTTCTTCTGGATGCGTCTGAAAATAGGCTTTTTCGGCCTGATATACATCCGCCGCAAAAAAGCTGGCAAAGTTCGGTCCGCTGATCAGCTGATCCCGTTCTTCTTTAGCCGGCGTCGCCAGAGTTATAATTTTAACATTGGGATTGCCCAGATAAAACCATGGCGGCACGTCATTGGATTTATTCACCAACAATAGGAGCAGGTTCCGGTGCACCCCGTTTTCGCCCCGTACTTCACAGCTCTCCATGGATGCCTGCTGCAGAACCGTGTAACTGTCGATCTCTTCCTGAGCCATATTTTCTGCCGAAACAATAAAACGGGAAGCAAAGTCCATGACCACCACGACCGATTTTTTACTCTGTGTCAGTGCTGCTCTGATCCCTGCCGGTGCCGTCTGTCCCCGGCCGGTAAAACAGGCCGGGATGCAGCCGTCATTAGGCTTTTCACCGATCAGGGTGCCAAACTGTTCCAGATACCCCTCTTCACACCGGTTATAAAACCCCCTGATATGGTCATAGAAAATAATATTCTGGTAACCGCTGTCCTTAAAATAAAAATGCAGGTATTCCGGAAGACTGAGAATGCTCCCCTTGTCCACGCTGCCTTCTACCGGATACTGATATTTATCCAGCACATTTCCTTCCAGTATCAGGACCGGCTTGATCTGCTCAAACAGATTCATTTCTTGGTGCCATTTTGGTAAATAACTGCTCATACTCTCCCTCCGTTATCCAGAACCGTCAGCCCTCTATCCTGCAATCCTTCGTCCAGTGCCTCTTTAAAACCGTTTCGGTGGATACCCACGGAAATAATCCCGTCGGAAGCCATAAAATTCTGGATCTCATTTTCCTGCTGTTCCAGATACTCTCGATATAATCCTTGGTAGCTGTCATTTAGCATATGGATGGTCTGATTCGACGATCCGCGCAGCCGGCAGTTTTCATTACGTTCCTCCTGATACCTGCCGTCAATTAACACGGCGGTCCGCCGAAGGATGTCATCGGTAAAAGGATCGGCTCTTTCTGTCAGTTCGTGCAGAGTATAGCCGCTGTAAATCAAAATATCCGCTGAAACAGCTGTCAATTGAACCGCTAACCCCGCCAGTTCTTCCGCCTGCTCGAAAGGCTCTCCTCCTGTGACAGTAAAGCCTTCTACCGGATGCTGCCGATGGATCTTACCGATCATCTGCATCACGGCGTCCACGCTTGTCCGGTATTCGGGCCCGAATTCCCACAATTCCGGATTGCTGCAGCCCCTGCAGAAATGTCGGCATCCCGCAAACCAGATACCTACACGGAGCCCTGGCCCTAAGACTTTAACCGGATACAGAATTCTTGCTACATACATTATCGTTACTGCTCCTGCTATTTTTTTAAATTTCGGAAGTATTTACATGATTTAACCCTAATGTCGGGATATGCCCTTTATTTCTTCTTAATAGTGGTGATATGCCCTTTATTTCTTCTTATAGCGGCGATATGCCTTTGCTTCTCCTTTGCCGGTTATCTGCCGCTGTACTGGTACCGACTCTGAAATAGGCCGCCTGTTCCTGCCGGCTTCCTTCCTTAAGAAATCCGCCCAGTCCTACCTCGTCGCCGGCTTTTAAGTTCATGTTTTCCCCCACAGCCAGCTTGGCATTATTAACATAAGTATAATTAGTAGTGCTCATATTCTCTATACACAGCTCGCCTCCATGGTACGTAAGCCGGGCGTGCTGCCTGCTTACATAAGCTTTATCCGCAAGGTAGTCCTTCATATGGGCATGACGCCCTATGGTGGCGCTACCCTCACTGATCGCAAAGCGGTATGTTCCGTCCAGTGAAACCAGTTCAAACCCTTGGCCAGCCGTCTTGGCAACCGGCGCAATATCGGCAATGTCTTCCCCGCATTGCTGGCACTTTCTGGCATTGGGCAGGTTGACATGGCCGCATTCACAGATGCGGTAGACAGGAGCGGCATCGGCCGAAAGCTTACTTGCGGAAACAGGAGCATCATCAGCTTTCCCTTTTGATTCATGGCCGGCACCCTCTTCACCGTTGCGGATCGGCACATTGGACAGGTCTGCCTCACAACGGCTGCATTCGAGCAGTACCGGATTGTTTCTCTGTCCGCAGACAGGACAGGACTTAAATCTCCTCATTGCTTCCTCCCTGCATAGCGGCTCTCATGGCTTTGCGGCTGCTCCGGACGCGTTCTCTGCCGGTCTGAGCCACATAGCCTGAACGGATCTGGTAATCTTCGGTATTGATGATCTGTGCGAACTGCTCATCGGCTGGAAGCATGGACAGGTCATCAGCAATAATGCCCCGCCCGGAAAGCCTTTTCCTGATTTCAGCGAAATCTTGGCAGAAGTCTTCCATTTCCTCGCATAGCTGTGCACTTTCCCGGGCGGTGGGAGGGCGGTCTTGTGTATCCGACTTCCCCAGTTCCATCGTAATCTGCCCGTCATCTCCCGTAGTAACACAGACAGCCGTGCTGTCGCTGAATTCATAAAGCTCATTGCGGAATTTCTTCCCGCTTTTTTTGGTGACATCGCGGTAGCCTATGACGGGATAACCCATTTCTTCCATGACCGCATTGACAGAACTGATGATATATTCCTGCTCCTCGCTATGCTCAAGCATCTTCTGCAAGCGTATGTTTGCCTCGGCAATCTGCTCCATAGCCTCCTTGGAACATTCTATTGACAGGGGTTCTTCACCGACTTCCTGCGCCAGGATGACGTGCAGACGATACAGTTCTTTCCACTGCTTTCCGATCAGTGCCTCATCCTGCTGGTAGCTCCGGCACGCTTTGATAAAGGGCAGGACAGTCAAGGAATAATAGGTTTTCAGGAAGTCTTCTGATGAAGACCCGGCTATTTCTTCGACTATCTGCTTTTTCTTGTCCTTAAGCCTTGCACTGAGAGACATCTGTCCGGCCTCTTCCAATAAAGCCTCAATGCGGTAGCGGTATTCCTGGCCCAGAGCGTCAAAGTTCATGGCCATGCCTTTCTGGATCTTATCCGCGACATCCTTATGGAAGTCGGCAAAAAGGATTTTCCGCTGCTCTTCCAGCTCAAGGCAGAAACCCTGAAGCTCCAGATAAAATGCTTCTATTACGTTCTTTTTGGCTGTTATTTTGTCCAGGCCGTCCACGATGTCAAGCCCGGCGACTTTGTTCAGTTCCTCGGCTGCCCGCGCTTTCATGGTCCGGCTCTGAGCATGCCGGTCTTTCGCTTTGCCAACAAAATCGGCTATCTCTTCACACTGCTGCAAAAACAGATCAACCTGCGGCAGCATCGCTTTTATCTCTTCAGAATACTCGCTGATCTGCCGGTATGTATCGGTCAGCATGAGATGGCGTTCACGGCGTTCCTTCATAATCAATTTGTGTTCCAAAGTCAAACGGTATCTCCCGGTTTTCGGTCCGCTCATATTTCCTCCTCATTCAAACCAGCTCTCAGTCTAATGTCCTTATCATGTTACAGAGGTTACAAATGTTACAAATATTATAAATATTACAAAAGTCACATGTGTTACAGATGTTGCAAATGTTACTGATGTTACTGATGCTTCAAATGCTTCAGCTGATTCTTCAGCTTCATATAATCAGCCGATGTCACCATAGTCGGATTTGGCTTCTTCCATTCACAGCGGCTGATGTCGGCAGTCACCCTTTTTAACAGGTGAAAAGAATTTTGCCCGGATAAATCCTCATTTCTATATCCCTTGTCATTTTTGGACAGATCATTTATCATCACGCTGAGGACTTTGATCCGCCGTTCCTCGGCTTTTTCAAAAGTCTCTGCGATGATTTCGCCGCTGCCGTCCTCGCTGATGCCCTGAAGAAGACTGACCATGGCGAGGATCTCGCGGTTTTCCTCCGTATATTTTTCCAAGAGCAGCTCTATCTTTTTCTTATTCAGGATTTTTTTGTCTAATATCCGGTTGATTTCATCTGCCGCCCGCCTGGCTTTATATAAATAGGATAAGTCCACCCTTTCCTTAATCCACGAACCGATTGCCCACCAAGAAGGAATATTCATAAAAGGAATGACAAACCGCAATATCATCCAGGACTTTCCATAGTCCGCGTCTTCCATATTCAGGATTAAAAACATGGTAAAAAGCAGGCACCCGACCAAAAGCGTTGCTATCACATCCAGCATACCGCCTTTGATCAGGCGCGCCGAAAAGGCCACGAGCCCTATAGAAAGTAAGATCCAGCCAAAATAAACAAGTTTTGCATATAATGGCAGGAACATGACGCTTATGAATAACAGCAGACAACATAACACGCTGATTACATAAAATGCGATGCGTACATGCCTGAAATAACTTTGATTCATATGATTTCCTGCCTCCATTGCTCCAGTTTATCTTCTTTTCCCAAAGCCGTCAGCCAGCCTTCCAGCTGGGGATCAAGGTTTCTTTCCTCATCCAGCATCGCATGCGCAAAGCTATGAAAATCATCATAGGAATCCTGGATCATTTCCTTCATGTAAGCAGTAAATCCGGTTATCGTCTTAAATCTTCTGCCTGCCAATATAAGCTCAGGCTCTCCTGTTAATAAGTAACCGCATATATAAAGATATTTCAGCTTATCCCGCCGCTTGTAATGAGAACGGTAGGCAGCCTCCAGCCCACGGAGCGACTCCAGCATGGCTCCGTCCCCTGTTTCCATCCGTTCCGTATATGCCGACAGCAGCCTGTTCTCTAAAATGCTGCCCCAGAACTCACTTTCCCCGTACTCCTTATCCGATGAATCATCCGCCTGTCCGGCCTGCCCGTCAGCTTGCGGCTTGGCTCCGTCAGCATGTTGCTTGTGACCGTCATTCTGCTGTTTGAGACCTTCCGGCTCTCTGAGTCCATCCGTCTTCTGTAAAAGACCGTTTCTTAGTCCCTGCAGGGAAACAAGCATCTCCCGCCCCAGTTCCGGCAGTCCGCCAAACACCTTGCCGCGCCAGAAAAATTCCCTGGTTTTCCCGCTCAGAAGATATAAGGTCTTCCAGTACAGGATCTCTTCTTTCCCAAACTGCCGCGCCGCTTCTTCCTGGGCATCAAAGCAATATCCTGCCGCCTGTAGGTCGAACGTCTTGAAATAAGACGAGAGTATCCCTCTGAACAGCTGTTTTTTGCCTTCCTCCCAGCACTCTACGAGCGCATAGATCAGTTCCTGCTTGTCAATATATATTGTATTCCCTAGCGTATACGGCGGTATTCCTCCGGTCTCATGCAAGCTTTGCCCGGGAACCATCATTCTTTCCCCGGCACACCAGCGCTTTACTTCGTCATATCCCCATCTCCGGTTAGGGTTCGTCTTGTCTTTTCGATTGGTGATATCATAATAAGTCAGCGCACTGATCAGATTTTTTAAGTCTCCCGGCATTTCTTTCGGAAACGGAACCTTCTGTACCGACACATAGCGTTCGATCTCCTCCGGCTCCATGTTCCGAAAGGGGGCCGTGCCGCAGAACAGTTCATAAATCGTAATGCCAAGCGAATAATAATCCGATTCTTCCAGATACAGATTGCGGAAAGTTTCCGGTGCCGAATATTCCGGCGTCATCCCGGTTCTGGTCATTACTATGGTATTACCTTCCTCTTTCATGGAACTGATACCGAAGTCAATCAGCATTACCTTATCCTGACCGGCTGTCAGCATTACGTTGGAAGGCTTCAGATCTTTATGGATGATGCCGGCATCATGCAGCACGCGAAGCCCTTCGTTCAGACACGGAATAATATCGCTTCTTAGCTTTTCATATTCAAAACGTTTGCCTTGCAGGCTCCCATACTTATAAAAAGGCAGGATTTCTACAAAACAGCCTTCGATCATTCCCGTTTCATAGACCCGCGCCACATAAGGAGAATCCAGCTTCTTGACGGTATCCGCCACCTCCGGCTTGATCGAGCGGCTTCCCCGATAAATCTTGGCCACATAGGCCTCGTTTTCATACCGACAGACATATAAATCCGCCTCCCCGGTGGTGACATCCATCTTATGGCTTACCAGATATTTCCCGCAGATTGCGGTGCCTTCCCTGATCTTTCCCGCAGGCAGCAACGTCTGGTTTACTATGGTCGGATTGTCGTCTTCTTCCCTCTGATACCCGGCATGTCCTGTTTCCGCTTCAGGATTTAAGATAGTGAAACTTCCCTCGTCCATTTTTTGCAACTACAAACCTCCCCGTCATTTCCTCTACTATAACATATCCGGCATAAAATGTATATGCCAACTCACGCTCTTAGAACATGGGGAAGTTGAGTAGCCGGGGGCTCGGGAGCCGGAGGAGCGGTCGGTTTTCTCGGCGGACGCTGCCGTGCCAACGTAGAGAAAACCAATTCAAGTGGAGCCCCTCTGGGCAAGACTTGAATGCTCTGGGTTCCGCGGAGTGCTATAAACGCTACGTCCAGAGAGAAAATCCGACCGCCCAGCCCTCCGGCCCACGAGCCCTCATTTTTAAAGACAAACACATGACAATTTAACTGGTATCGTTGATATGGTATGTTGATGGACTCAGAAAGCAGAAGAATTATGCTACAAGCTCCTTCTTCCCTCCGCGATAAGAACAGAGTACGACAGCCGTACACAGCAGACCAAAAGCCAGAAACCACTTGGGATGAGGGAAGTCTCCGGTATCCGGAGAAGCATCCCTTTTCCCGGACAGCGAGCCGATCACCGTCCTACCGTCAGCTCCCGCAAGAGTGCCGCCATACTGATAGATGCCATAAGCTGAAAAATGTCCGGCGGTAAACCGGATGACCTCTTTTGCACCGACTTGGACGATCTGATGGGGTACTTCTTCCAGCTGCCCGTTGGCATCCAGGCATACGACATGGAGATTCTCGGTCCCGATGCTTTCCGGCTTGGGAATCACTATCTCCGCATGCTGTTTTCCCAGCCTGGTTACCTGAGCATGGCCGGACTGTTCATATAGACTGATATCAAAAGCCAGCAAACCGGCCGGTTCCTGATTACCGTAAAGATATTTGTAAGCCCTTATGATTTGATCAGTAGCGCTGTCGGAATCCACGATATTAAGGATATATCCGCCGTTCTCTCCCGGTATGGCGGCGCTTGCGATGCCGTCGTCGGCCAGGAAACGGCTGCTGATGCGGACACTGATTCCTTCTCCGGCCTCTGTTCCCTGTTCCTGAAGGCTCTCCCTGATAACGGTTCCGTCAGCCAGGCAGACTGTCCCGCCAAATCCCTGAAGTGATCCGTCGAGAACCGTGTCTGTCAGATCAATGCCGGCATCTATGATAAACGCCTCGGTCATATCACCGAATACCTTGCCACGATAGGCGGAATTGGCCAGGCGCATGGCGGTTTTTTCTGCTGTTATCTGCGGCAGCCGCCCTCCTTCAAAGGTTACGGCAGCGGTGCCGCCTTCGCCCAGATCAAAGGCGAGAAGGCCTATTGACTGCACGTTTTCAGTGATAGTCACCTTGCTCAGGATACAGTCCTGAAAAGCCCGGTCGCGGATTTCACTCACTCCGCCGCCGCCGTTCACGGTTTTAAGGTTACGGCAGCCGGCAAAGGCTTCTTCGCCGATCACTTCAAGGCTTTCCGGCAGATTGACTGCCGTAATCCCTGTATGATCTTTAAATACCCCGTACCCTATCCTTTTCACGCCATCCGGTATGACAACGATGCTGTTTTTTCCGGAATATGCCAATAAAATACCGTCTCCTACGATCAGATAGTCCTGCCCTACCTGATTCGTCCAGTTCTGCATCCAGGCCGTATGGTCAAACGCTGAAGGTTCTATCTCGGTAACCGTATCCGGTATGGTGACCTCCTGAAGGTCATCACAATGATAAAAGGCGGCATAACCGATCCGCTCGACTCCGGCGGGAATGTTTATCTTAATTAATCCGGTGCGGGCAAAGGCAAAATCACCGATCTCTGTTATCCCTGACGGTATTTCATAGGAAATAAGCTGCGCTTCCTGATAGTAAGCCTGATCGGCAATAATCCGGTCATCCAGGATGGTGTATTTAGGAAAGCCAAAACCTTTTTCATCACTTCCGCTCATCAGGTTTTCGAGATCCATTTCCCGGTCTTCGGTATTGGCGCTGCCGGCAACATCTATTCCATCAATAATCTGACCGTCTCCCATCGGGCTGTTATCCGCACTGCCCGAATAAACAGCGGTTGCATTATCAATAAACACTACTGCCCTTCCTGATACGATACGGCTTTGCCCGATCAGGCTTCCGCCAATTGACGGTGAATATACACTGTCTTCCGTATCAGCCGTTCTTTCCGGAGCTTCGATATCTTCTGTATCGACAGAATTGCCGGAAACATCATTGCCTTCCGGGGCCGGACTGTCAGCAACGGTATCGTCTGCCGTACCGGGCCGGACGATGGTTACATCTGCCACTTCGGACTGCTCTGTCTGTGCTACCTGTGATACATCCCTGCCGGCCGCATATTCCGCACCGTAAGTACCTTCCTCAGTAGTAAAGTCAATCTTAGGACAGCCGTCAAACGCCGTTTCATGGATTCTGGACACCGATATCGGAAGATTGACTTTCCGTAAGTTGACACAGTCTTCAAAAGCCTTGGCACCGATACTGCGTACAAGATGGGATAAAGTGACCTGAGATAAATTGAGGCAGTTGGAAAAAGCGTAGGCCGGCACATTGGTTAAACTGTTACCGAGCGATACGTTCTTAATATAAGGATTGCCCCAGAAAGCATAGCCGCGGATTTCGGATACGGTATCCGGCATATTGTAATTTTCCAGTTCATACCCGGGCAGCAACTGGTAGATAACGGTTTCATCCTGATTGTACAGGACGCCGCTGCGGAAAGTAAGGCCGGTATTATCACTGGCGACGGTAATGTTCTTAAGATTGTCGCAGCCGGCAAAAACGCCGCTGCCCAGTTCCCGGAGACCGGTTCCTACAGTGACGGAAGTCAGGTTCGGACAATTGCTGAAAGCACCGCTCTCGATTTCTTTGACGGAATCGCCGATCACTACGGTTCGCAGGCTGTTACAATCGGCAAAGGCAGAATTGCTGATTTTTTCCACGTCGTTGCCGACGGTAACCTTGATAAGCTCGTTATGGCCGGTAAATGACGATTCGCCGACAGTTTTTATCTGAGCAGGAACAGACACTGCCTGTTCTGCAGTGCCAGTGTATTTTACTAAAACTTTATTTTCAATTTGAAAGTCTGAAACTGTCTGTGCCGTAACGTCCGACACCGGCACCTGAGTCACTGCTACTGACGTAAGCAGTAACAGTACACCCAATGTCCTGCGGATCTTTTTTTTCCCCATAGGCTAGTTCTCCTATGCTGAATTATTATCAGCATTGCTGAATCTTATCAGCATTTATGAGTTTTTCAGCATTGTTGAGTTCACTGTCAGCAGCATTTTCTCAGCGATGATCAGTTACTTCTCACAGCTTAGTCGAAGTGTCTGCACAGCAACATGATTTATGCTGTTATTACATTGATCTTTTTATCTTTTTTCAAGAAGAGCAACAAGGAGATGCTGGCCAGCCCCATTACCAGGAACCATTTGGGATGGAACAGATCACCTGTCTGCGGCGTGTCGTCAATCACACTGGCAGAAAGATTGAGGGTATCCACATACACCGTATACGGCGAAAAATGGGTCGCGGTAAAATTGACACAGGGGATGCCGTCAATCGTAGTAAAACGGGTGCCAAGATTCTCCAGTGTGCCGTCTTCTGCCGACGCTACCCGGTTATTGCCTGCATATGCGATCAGTTCGGTAGGCAGCGGTAAAGTGATATTGACGGAAAGTCCTGCCGTATCGGTAATCCTGGTTGTTCCTGTAGAATCATATAAACTGATGTCCATCGGCAGATAGCGGATACTGCTGATATCTCCGTACTGATTCTGTAACGCTTCTATTACTGCCGCAGTTGCCGCCGGATCTTCCGTGATCTTGACGACGAAATTGTCAAGCGAACCGTTTACTGTCGCCGCCGCAAGGCCCGTATTGGGTATCCCTGGCTTGCTGACCTCCACCCTGGTGCCGCTGCTGCTGTTGCTGCCGGTACCGGTAGCCGTGCCGCTGGCACCGCCGCCTGAGCTTCCTGTCCCCGTACCGGTTGATAGGGCTGTCTTATAGGTCGCCGTAACCGTCACATTACTTGCCGGCATCGTGAAGGTAGTGATCGGGCTGGACGCGTCAAGGAAGCCGACCCCGGTAGAAGCCGTGGTCCATCTGTCAAACACTCTTCCGTCACCGGCCGCAAAAGCGCCGATGGTAACAACCGTGCCCGGTGTGTAACTGCCGCTGCCGCTACCGCCCGAAACCGAAACGGTGTATCTGGTTCCGTCAGGTGAAGCGCTGGGGCTGGGGCTGGGGCTGGAACTGGGACTGCTGCTGGGCCTTGGTGAAGATGACGGACCGGGAGATCCGCTGCCGGTAGCCTTTTCGTATAGCGGTACCACCGTCATGTCCTTTACTATGTTCGTAAGGTCGTTAGGAACCCAGCGCACAAAATTATATCCGCTTACTACCGGCGGTATCGGTTCGTAAAGCGATTTGCCATGTGCTACTTGCATCTGTCGATAAACTGTTTCCCCATCTTGCTCATAAAAGGTTACCGTATACAGATTCGCGGTATCTTCCAGATTCTTAACAATAGCAATGATTGTGGTATGCTCTTTAATCGCATTATAAGACTTGGACCATTCGATGAAAACGCGGTTCGTGCCTGCCAGTTCTTCTTCATAGGCGGCCATCACTTCCGCACTGGGCGGAATCGCCTCTTCTCCCCAGGAAACACGCTGCGTATCAATCAGCGGTATCCCCATATGGTCAAGGAAATCCACCATATACCGGTCATTCATCAGTTCGACGTCGATCCCCATGCCTCTGGTATCGCGATGGTAGACAGCATATTCTTCTGCCGAAGTATCGCTGTAGGTCTGGATGATATGCGACGTGGTCGGGTCGGCTGTCTTTGATAAAAGCTTAAAGGCATCCGTGGCGATATGGACCTCATAGCCCGGTATATAAACATTGAGACTGTCATTCATCCCGAAGGCGCCATCCTCGATGCGGCTGACCGACTCCGGCAGACGGACTGTCCGCAGTACCTTACAGTCATTAAAACAGTTCTCCGGGATAATCTTCAGGAGGTCGGCATCCGTAAGGTCAACGCGGTTCAGCACGTCGCAGTCCTCAAATGCCCCCTTGGCAATCTCGCTGACATTGACGAGCAGCGGATCGGTCTCGCTAGTAATATAGGATTCTCCTACTAACGCGCCACGGGCTGACAGAGTCTGTTCAATCCGGTAGCTTTCATCGGGTTTTCGGGAATAAATTATCCCTTTGTCAACGAGGTATTTTTCATTGCCAATCACGGTGCTCAGGTTGGATGCCCCCCGGAAAGGAGCCGTGCCGATATCCGTCAGGGCAGCGCCCAGCGTCACTTGTTTCAGGCTCTCGCAGCTGTCAAAAGCATATTCCGGCAAAGACTTGACCGTGCTCATGGTGATGCTTTCGATCTGGTCATTACCTCTTTTCTGCTCTTCATTGGGATTGGCAGTGTTAAAATCGGTATAGTAGCCGCTGAACAGGCCGCTGACAACCGGTATCTCGTTTTCCGTGCTGTTGGCAGGGTCGCCCATGATCATGTTGTACTCTTCTTGATTGATAAAGGAATCAGCGTTATTCGGATTAAAGTAAACGCTGAAATTCGGCCTGTTACTGTTTACCCGGCCATTGCTCGTATCGAAGTAGCTTTGGGCGTCTATTGAGGTAATGCCCTCCGGTATGACGATATGTTTCGTTGCGTTAACCATCGCGCTTTCGGTCAGGGAAGCCCGTTCCCAGTCCTGCGGGCTGGTATTGTTGAAATTATCGATGATGCTATAGGGATTCCTTTCATAATATGCCTCAATACCGGTAATCTTATCATCATCATTCCCGTCACCGTCAGGATCATTAAGGTAAGCCCGACTCAGCCACGGTCCATACAGGGTCGGATTCGCGTAAAGACCCTCTTCCTGATCGGTATCACCGGCCGCCGCCGCAAAGGCCGCCACAAAATCGTCACGCTTCTGTTGATATGCTGAGCCTCCATAGAGATCGGTATAATACCTTTCCATGTTCCTGAGATAACTCTGGTTGTTGGCATCCAGGCGGTCAAACTTGGGATAGTTCAGAAGCACGACTTCTTCGGCATCATTATCATACATCACGGTTAAAAGTGTCGGTGACAGGCTCTTGTAAAGAATCCGCAGGCCGGTAGGATCGCCGTTGATATCATAGGCGATATTGCCCTGAAGCGGATCCATGGCAAAGTCAAACGGTGCATAGTTAAGCTCAATATCTCCGTTAAATACCAATTTCCGGCTATTGGTCTTGAAGGCATCGTTCCCGATTACAAACTGTTCATGATCAAAATTGGGGGAGTGGAAGGTCACATCCGTTAAAAGCATACAATCCATAAAAGCCTCGGCCCCGATATTCTGAACCGAATTGCCGATCACGACGGATTCCAGCCGCGGCAGCCCTTTAAAAGCACCGGCAGCCACCGTAGTCAGCGAATTGTCCGCTATGGTAAGTGACCGCATCCGGTCACGCAGGTTCTGGTTGGATAACGCATCGCTGGCAATATCCGTTACCTTGATGTCACCGACCATGCTGGGAATAATCAAATCTACATAATTGGAACCGTTAAAGCCGCCGTCTTCTACCAGCTCACAGTCGGTAAGCTCACCGTTCTCATTCGCTTGCAGGATGTACTGGCCGTCACTGACCTCATAGCACTCGGTTCCGCTGCTGTCCGTATATAGATAGGGAATAAAGTCCGATGCTCTTGTATATGCACTCCATGTCGAACGGCGCGGCAAGGCCTTCTGGCCTTGAATGCCGTTGAGGGATCCTGAAAAAAGCTCCGGCCCGCGTACATAAAAATTAGGATTGGTAACGTCAAGGAACAGATACTGTCCCATATAATCTTCAGACCCTATACCGGCGGGATTGACATCTTCGTACTGATAGGAGGCATAACCGCCGTTGGTTCCGCCCGCAATATTAGGAAATTCAACAAACTCCAGTCCGCTACATTCTTTAAACATGCCAGAGGGAATCTTAATCACCCCATTGCCACGGTCACTGCCGTAACTTGCCGGCATGATCACGCTTTTTAAGCCCTGCCTTCCTTGAAAAAGATAATTCCCCAAGGCTCTGCCGCTAGCACCGGTGATTCCGCTCGGAAGGGTGATCGTTGTCAGATAGCCCGGTGAACTCGTAGAAAAAGCAAAGCAGCCGTCGCCGATATCAAAGCCGATTGTGCTGTCAGGAAATGACACGCTGTTTAACAGCGGACAGTTAAAAAATGCATAAGCACCGATCACAGAGGGATTCTGTTTCAATTTGGACATATCTACTTTCTGTAAACCCTGCGAATAGGCAAAAGCCCCCGCTCCTATTGTATCAATAGTAGAAGGGAAAATCACTTCCGAAATACCGCAGCTGCTGAAGGCCTCGGCCCCGATCGTTCTTGCCCCTTCGGCGATGACTAAATTAGATAGCGCCGTACATCCGTTAAAGGCCTGATTACCGATCTGTATTATATTTCTAAACTCTATTGACTGAATAAAGGACGATGCAAACGCCCTGTCACCGATATATTTAATTTCATTGGGAACCGCAAGGTGTGTGACATTACCGACCTCCATAAAAGCCTCATCGCCGATGCCGATGACCAGTTCAGACAAGTCGATAATCAAAAACCCGTTCGCGTCAATATTGGTTCCCGGTTCCCCGGTCAATTCTCCGTCCCTGGCAACATAAAGTCCGCTACCGCCGCCGTTGCTTCGTTGATCGGTAACAACTTCCAAAGTAAAACCCTTACCGGGAAGCCGGTGTTCCTCACCCGGATCCAATGATTCCGCCCACTCACAATAAAAACGTCGTTTCTGATCCATCTCAAGATCTGCCGGTGAACGCGTAAATGGCTGCCCGCCACCAGGTTGTGCGACTACCGCCGGTGCGGTAGGCGGGCCGGCCGGTTTATCTTCCTGAATGCTGCCGGCAGCTTCCCAGTCTTCTATTGCCTCTTCATACGCATCCAATTCCGTTTCATATTGCTCTAAATCATTTTCGTATTTATAATAAGCTGCACACTGAGTTTTATAAGCATTATAAGCTTGCAGCCAATCGGGCTGCGCTTCAATGCGCACCATATCTTGTGTTTTTCCCAGATAACCGATTTCCGAGTCGATATCCAGATAATTTTGATAGCTATAGGTATATACTACTGATCCCGGCCCGCCGCCTGACCAAGAAACATTAGCTCCGCCACTATAGGGATCCGGTTGAAAGAATTCATTAAACCGGAGTTCCGTAACCGTATAATATTCTCTGGCCAGATAATTATCCAGGCTGATTTCCTCTTCCGGAAGAAGGGAACTATAGCCATTAATAATAGCCAAATTACCCGGTGCACTGGGAATATTATTATGAACCGAATAGTAATACTGATCAACTATTGTCCAAGGATTGGCAGCAGAGGACATTTCATAAATTGTATAAGAAGTATTCAGGTCATCTTGATCCTGCGGATATGCTAAAAAAGGCTGTGAAGGCACCCATCCCGGGGTATTCTTATCAACTACCGGATAACTGACATTTCCACGGTTGTCATCGCTTCTGGCAGCGGCATCCTCCCACTTGACTCCTGCTTCGATATCATCTACCGGTATCGCCGACACTACGATGGCCGATGCCATGAACATCACCCCGAACGTCCGCCTGACCTGTTTTCTTAACTTAAAATTTATTTTCTTAGCGGTCTTGTCTGTTTTTTTCTTTGACATGCAATCTCTCCTTTAGGAAATACGTTTCGCAACTACCACAAATCTACCGTCCGACTGGGAATTGTCGCAGGTAGATAAAGTAAGCAGCTGATCGCCGTAATTCGCCGTAACACCGGTATCATATAAGGACATCTTTGCCATTTCCTTCATGTTAGAATCGAACTCTTCGGCAGAATTGGCCTCAAGAAACTGGTAGTACTTGAATACTATATCGTCTTCATTAAAAACTTTGGAACGAAACGCATACATGATCTCGTATGTCCCCTTCTCATATATCGTGTCAAACTGAATCACCGGATGCTCCTGATAATATGATTCTTTCGCAAACTGCTGCAGCGAACCGAACATCTTTCCCGACTTCATATGATGGCCATAGATGATCAGGTTCGTTGACCGGGGATAGAGAGTACACTGGTAATCCATAAAGATACTCCCATTCTTATCATATTCCTGATCGAAATTACGGTCAAGATAATATTCGTTATTCGTTGTCTGCAATACTGGGTAATCTATTATTGTATCGTCAATTTTAAGCCATCCGATTAGCCTTTTATTCATATTATATAAAGTTTTATATTCATCCATAATATCCGGCACCGCGACATCCCCGGTTTTATTGACTTTCACTTCCTGCCAGGGCATCGCCCCGTTCCTGCCGGCGTCTCTAAGCTCCGCCAGGGCCTGAACGTCCTGATCCGTTCTCTCGGCAAAGAAGTAATAGACGACAAAATAGGAAAGGCTTGCCGCCGCCAGGATACTGAATACTGCCACAATGAGTTTCCGTCGCTTTTCTCTCTTGCGGATGATGGCAAGGATTTCCTTCTGCATGTCACTGTCATAATTTTCCAGGGATACTTTATTTTTACTGCCACCTTTATTGGTTTTTCCCGTCTTGTTCCCATTCGATTTATTATCACTGGATTTATTGCCACTGAATTTAATGCCACTGGATTTATTGCCACTGGATTTATTATCACTGGATTTATTATCACTTGATTTTTTACTATATGTCTTATTCCCACTCTTGCTGACAGGAGCAGGTGCCGACTTGAATTTTTCCATGAGGTCAAATATTTCGTCATCAAAATCATTGCCCAGCACTGATTCAAATGAATACTGACCCCCCTTAAGCTCATCTGACAATTTGCGGACATCGTCCCCGTTATGTAAAGAATAACGGCTTTTTATCTCATTTATCTTCTGCTCATCCCTGAGCGCGGCTTCATAATCTGCCCTGGTCCGAAACCTTCTTCCAGCAACCGTAAAGCTATTGGTATCCAAAGCGATCCCCTCCAATGCGTATATATTTATTTTACTATATCTTGCAATTTTTTCAATAGTTTTGTCAACATATTGTACAAAATTATCACAAGTAATATTTTCCAATCGAAATATAAAATTTATCGGCTAATTGGAAACACTGACAAGCCCTGATACATAAGATAAACCATAAATAAACCTTTGGAGGCAAATTATGAGCGACTTAACAGCAACAGGCTGTGGAGCAACAATTCTTGTTCAAACAATAGCGGATGCGGATGCGGTTCCTTGACGACCATCTTACTGTGCTTATGTTTATGCGGCGGCTTGGGTAACGGATGCGGCAATGGCTGCGGCAACGGCTGTAACGATGGATGTGGATGCGGAAATAACGGCATAGGGGACGGGATTCTTCCCATTCTGCTGATCCTGTGCTGCTGTGGCGGTTTGGGCGGCGGCTGTGGCAACAGCTGCGGAAACAGCTGCGGTTGTGGATGCTAATCTGTACGGATACCTAGGACGGAAGAAACCCTGAGACATAAATAGCTATCTTGGGATTTCCAGCCCGTCAAACGAACCATTATGATCTATCGGCCTGCCCGGCAGACTGATGACTGTACTGGGGAAATAGGCTCGCAGGAGCCTATTTTCTACGAAATGATATTCTATTGTTCCTGACTTTTACATAAGTATAAAAAAACAGAGTGAAGATCAGATGAGGAATCGCGATGAGATTTGACGATCATCATAAAACCCCGGCCGAAGACCGCATACTTGCCTTCGACACTCTGTTTACCACCAACCAGATACAAAAGTTCAAAATCCTCCTGCCGTTTCTGGACAATCAGATGCAGAAGCAGATGGCCATCATGATCAAGCTGATGGAACTGCAATATGCTATTTCTTATTTCCGGAACCATCCCTACCGGCTATGCGGCTGCTTTACCCAGGAAACCAATACTGACTTTCATTCTCTCATAAACGCCATGAGTGCCTATACCGATCGTCGGGAAAGGCAGCAGATGCAGCAGTTCATGAATGTCTTCCAGACCATGGAAACCTACCGCGAGGTTTCCCAGACTATGGAAATGATGAAGGAGTTCATGCCCGATCTGGACCTCTTCGGCGAAGGCGGCATCTTCGGAACAAGCAGCGACCTCAACGCCGCAGGCTCCGACACTGGCCGCAGCACAGCAGACTCCGACACTGGCCGCAGCACAGCAGACTCCGGCAATGATCGCCGAGTCCATGGTCCCGGCCAGACAATGTATGAAACCAAAGAAGTCGCAAACCGCCCGGAATACAATTTCTTTGAAAACCAAACACAATACCATTCTTCAGAAAATCACGACTATGAAAATAATCCCAACACCCGTATCAATGATTACCTAAACAGCCACCGCCACAACATACAATCGGAAAATCACAGCAAAAACGATCTCTCAGAAACCGAGAAAGTACCTGACTCAAGCATAAATACTGCTGCCGCTGATACTGCTGATTCTATCGACAGCACCGGTAATGAAAATATGATTAAAATGATGATGAGCATGCTCACCCCGGAACAGATGCAGATGTTTGAAATGTTTGGAGGTAAACAATTTGAATAACTCTAACAAACCCGAATGGATGAACGATCCCTTACTCGCCGACATCGATCCCATGAAACTGGAACTGCTACAGAGCCTGATATTCGAAAGCAAAAATGTAAGCCGTGAGCAGATGCTTCCCTATATGATATCCCTGGCCAAACGCGGAAACGTTAAAAACACCTCTTTCACTGATGCCGAAACCGAAATCATCGTAACTGTCCTAAGAAAACACGCCGATCCCAGCGATCTGGAAAAAATCAATAAAGTCATGGCAATGCGACGCAACAAACGATAATAAAAGATGAAAATGCAACCTTAAAACTGACAAGCAGCATAACCCACAACAATAAAAGGTTCAACATACAGTACATATCATTCGGGGGAGAACGCCGTGCGTACTCCCCCGACGAAATTACGCCGGATTTGCGGCACAAAGTGCCAGTTTCCAGGCAAATCCGTGCGCATCCCGTAAGCGTTTGAATACCTGAGACATCGTACTTGGACATCCTGGGTGATTCACGTCTTAGATATTCTTCACTTGACCACAATATTCACGATCCGCCCCGGCACATAAATCTCTTTTACCACCATGCCGCTCAGCCGTTCTCCCAGCGCTTGCTTCCCTGCTTCAATCGCTGCGTCTTTGCCGATATCTGCCGCAACCCGGATCACAGTGCGGGTTTTCCCGTTTACCTGAACCGCGATCTCTTTCTCGCTGTCTGCCATCGCTTCTTGGTCTGCCACCGGCCATGTGTTTGCGAACACGCTTCCGCTTCCCCCCAGTTCCTGCCAAAGCTCTTCGCTGATATGGGGCGCAAACGGAGCCAGCAGGATAACTGCGGTTTTCAGCGTCTCCTTGTCAATCCCGCCCGTTCGGGCAATCTCAATCATCTTATTATTGTATTCCATAAAGCCAGAAACGACCGTGTTCAAGCTGAAATTCTCCAGCCGCTGGGAGATATCGAAAATCATCTTATTACGGATCCTCACCATCTCAGCCGTAGGTGCCGCCGCTTTCTCCTTATGCTCCATGACCAGATGATAAAAACGGGTAATAAATCGGTATACGCCATCTATGCCACGGTCATCCCACTCTGAATCCAGTTCGGGAGGGCCGACAAAAAGTTCGTACAGCCGCAGCGAGTCACATCCGTAATCCCGCACCAGGTCATCAGGTGACACGACATTTCCTTTGGACTTAGCCATTTTCATCCCGTTTTTACCGGTAATCATCCCTTGGTTAAATAACTTGACAAAGGGTTCTTCAAAACGGATCACGCCAATGTCATAGAGGAATTTCGTATAAAAGCGGGAATACAGAAGATGCAGTACGGCATGTTCCACGCCGCCGATATACATGTCGACCGGCAGGTAGCGGGCCGCTTTTTCTTTGTCGACCATAGCCTCCTTATTTTTGCTGTCTACATAACGCAGGAAATACCAAGAGGATCCGGCCCACTGCGGCATTGTGTTGGTTTCCCGTTTCGCCGGTGCGCCGCACTGCGGACAGGTCGTATTGACCCATTCGGTAATATCGGCTAGCGGGGATTCCCCGGTTCCGGTTGGCTGATATGACTCCACTTCCGGAAGCAGCAGGGGCAGTTCTTCCTCCGGCACCGGCACGCAGCCGCAGGCGGGGCAGTGAACGATGGGAATCGGCTCGCCCCAGTAACGCTGGCGGGAGAACACCCAATCGCGGAGTTTATAATTGGTCGTCCGCTTGCCTTTTCCCGAAGCTTCCATCATCGCCGGAGCCTCTGACTTCAGGACAGCCGATTCCATGCCGTTCCAGTCACCGGAATTGATAACCGTACCAGCGGCATCGGTATAGGCTTCGGTCATGTCGGGGATTTCGATTCCGTCTTTGGCGATTACCTGACGGACCGGGATGCCGAACTTCTTGGCAAACTCAAAATCGCGATCGTCATGGGCCGGCACGCACATGATGGCGCCGGTGCCGTAGTCAGCCAGCACATAATCGGAAAGCCAGATGGGTATCTGCTCTCCGCTCATCGGATTAACAGCGTAGGAACCGGTAAAAACCCCGGTTTTTTCTTTATCCTGCAGACGGTCCACGTTGGATTTCATCGACGCCTCGTAAATATATGCCGCCACCGCTTCTTCGGTCGGCGATGTCGCCAGGTCGGCGGCCAGCTCATGCTCGGGCGCCAGTACCATAAAAGTAGCACCGTAAAGGGTGTCCGGCCTGGTGGTGAAAACGGTGATTTTCTCGGATTTTCCGGCAACCGGAAAATCCACTTCAGCCCCGTAAGACTTGCCGATCCAGTCAGCCTGCATCTTTTTTACTTTTTCGGGCCAGTCAAGTTTATCAAGATCCGCAAGCAGCCGGTCGGCATAGCGGGTAATGCGCAGCATCCACTGCTTAAGGTTCTTCTTGGTGACTTCCTCGCCGCAGCGCTCGCACTTACCGTTCACTACTTCTTCATTAGCCAGGCCGGTCTTGCAGGAAGGACACCAGTTGATCGGCATCTCCTTTTCATAGGCCAGGCCTTCCTTGAACATTTTGACAAAGATCCACTGGGTCCATTTGTAAAATTCCGGATCAGTGGTATTGACTTCCATGTCCCAGTCATAAAGCGCGGCAATCTGATTGATCTGCCTTTTAATATTGGCAATGTTCTGCGCTGTAGAGATAGCAGGGTGGACGCCCATCTTGATAGCGTAATTCTCCGCCGGCAGACCGAACGCATCCCAGCCCATGGGATGGATGATGTAATGGCCGCCGTTAAGCATCTTATAACGGCTCCACACGTCGGAGATCACATAACCACGCCAATGGCCTACATGCAGACCGCTTCCGGAAGGATAAGGAAACATGTCGAGGCAGTAGTATTTCGGCTTCTTGCCGTCATTGATGTTGATCGGGTCGCTTGCCCATTTCTTACGCCATTTTTCTTCTACTTCGCGATGGTTGTATTTTGCCATGTCATTGACTCCTTATTCTACTGTTTCTCTTGTAAATGTCTAATTTTTAAAGTCTAATTTTAAAGTCTAATTTTTTAATACTTATTTCTAGCATTGTTATTCTGCTGCTGGGCTTTCTGCATCTGTGTTTCCTGCAGCGTTACTATCTGGATCGATATTGGAATCGATATTATAGAATATCTCCGCCAGCGGTGAATCACGGTCGAGTATGATGGTATTCTGGTTGTTGTTCTGATAAGCTAGCTTGGCCGCCTCAAGGCTGCGCATGAATTCGTAGAACTCACTTTTCTCGGCATCGTTGTATGCCGTTGACAAGATCCGCATATATTCCGCTTCACCGGCAGCGATGATCTCGGCGGCATCTGCCTTGGCCTGAGAGAGCATGACGCTGACCTCGCGGTCAGCCGTATTGCGGATGATCTGTGCCTGTGACTCGCCTTCCGACGTATACATCGTTTTGACCTTTTCCCGTTCCGAGATCATCCGGTTGTAGACGGCATCTTTATTGCTGTCCGGAAGATCAAGCGCCTTTACTTCTACTTTGATGATCTCAATGCCGTAATCACTGGTGTCAATCAGGTTGGTGGCAATCTCGTCGGTTAGGGACATGATTTCTATGGTGCTGTCCGCTTCCGTTGTTATTAATGCTGCTTCTTCTTCCTCTTCTTCTATCGGCAGTTCGATTTCCGGCATCACTTCTACCTGCGTGACATTGATCTTGCCGTCACGTGACACGATGACTTCTTCCTGGGTCATGCTGGAAATCGTGTTCTTGATGGCATTATAGACCACCGTGTCGATACGGCCTTCCGCATTGACCTTTAAGCCGCTGAGGGTCTGATAATACTTCACCGGGTCGGTGATATGCCACAGGATATAGCTGTCAACGATCATCGTCTTTTTATCGGAAGTAATTACTTCTGACTTGGGCAGATCATAGAACAGGATGTTCTTTTCCCGCGTTTCCACGGTCTGGATAAACGGGATCTTGAAGGTCAGGCCGGGTTCGTCAACTACTTTGACGATTTCGGCAAACTGCAGGATCATGCTGTATTCGTTCTGGTTCGTCACAACGGCTGTGGAAGAGAACAATATGATACCGAGAACCAGGATAATGCCGAGGATATCCGGTAACTTCAGGCCTCTTCTGGATCTCGGAGCCTTTTTCTTCGGCGCCGGGCTGTCCCAGATGTTTTTTATATTATCGTTGCTGTTATTGTTATCCATGATTTTCCCTCCTTATTCCGTAAATGAATCCAATGGCAGTATCGTCTGGGTATTGCCCTCTTCGTCCAGGATGATGATTTTCATATTCGGCAAGATGAGCTCCATCGCTTCATAAAACATCCTCTTCCTGGTCATGTCGGGGTACTTCAGGTACTCTTCGTACATGGCATTGAACTGGGAAACCTGAGCATTGGCATCAGCGATCCGCTGGGCTTTGGTCGATTCGGCTTCCTGGATCGTCTTATCGACATTGGCCCGGGCTTCGGGGATAATGCCGTTGACGTATTCGTTGGCCTTATTGATGAATTCATCCATGTTCTGTCTGGCATCCTCGACACCCTTGAAGGCTACCTTGATCTCCTCCGTAGGCGGCTCCGCATCCTGGATGGTGACGTTCCTGATCAGCAGGCCGATCTCCAGATCATTGATCTTTTCATACAGCATATCCTTGATATTAGTCTGGATCTCGTTCTTTCCGACGGTCAGGACGGCATCGATCGGATAGGAGGCGATGACGGTGCGGATACAGTTCTGGGCAATATTCTTCATCACCAGCACCGGATCTTCCGAGGAATATAAGTATTTCAGCGGATCAGACACTTGGTAGATAATATTGAAGTCAACATTGACAAAATTAAGATCCGAGGTGATCATGACGGCTTCAGACTCAACGCTGGCTTCTGTCGCCGCATCATAACCGATCGTGATCTCCTTAGTGGTCGTGTCAACCTTCTGGACCCTCTGTATTAGCGGGATCTTGAACTTGATTCCCGGTTCTGAGACGACGGACGGCTCTCCGAAGGTCGTCACGACTGCTGCATGCTGGGTGTCCAGGGTATAGAAGCCGCCAGTCAGTAAGATGATAACGAAAAGACCCAGAATGGTCAGCCATATGATAAGCCTGGCATTTTTCAAAACGTTCATGTGAATTCTCCTTTGCTTTGCTTTGGACAGGTTTCGCATCAAGATTCGAACTGCGATACTGTTCTTTCTATCATTATATTGTTTTATGATACATACGTATACATATTAGCATAGGCGGGGTGACAAATAAAGAGATTATATAATTGTTCATAAAAAAATTAGAATTATTGTTGATGTTGCAAGGACTTCTTCCAAATAAAAAAGGGAGCGGTCTCAAACCATCGCTCTGCCTCCTGTAGCCCCATTCCCCTTAAGGCTATACAGATCGATTCCTGTTTGAGTACCGCTCCTGATATACGGTATATGCCGTTCCAACTGCGTTGGCAATCACTTTTATAGCATATACCACATCCTGGCAGGCCGTCTAGAACGATTGCCAGAATGTACACCAAATGGGGGTTAATTGTCAAGGTTAGGGATGTATCTTCCCGAGGTGCCTGTGTGTAACGGCCATTTCGCGTTACACTCAGGTCTCAGGTGCCGGCATTAGCCGGTATTAATGCACTTGGCGGCATATTTTGGCAAATCTTTGATTCTTGACCTTGCCAATTATCAACATAGCTGCCATCATAATGTGGGTAAGCATAAGCATAAAGCTTGCTTCCTGCCACTCAATAATGTAGAACAAAATGGCAATGGATATTTCCGCTAATAATATCACATATGCGTACTTTCTGTACTTCTTTGTTTCTTGTTTGTCCAATGGCTTGTTGTGGTCTTCCACAGGAGCGAGCAGGATAATTACTGTTGCGGCTGCAAGTTCTCCTGATAAGTAAAACAATGCTTGGTCTTCTGATAACAGATATTTTCCAATAATACATACTATGACTAACGTTATGACCGAAAACACCATACAACGATCGCTGTTGTCTGCATGATATCCTCCGGCATATGTCCTCAGCGGGATATATGCCACTAAGAATATCAACAGATTGGGATAGCGAAAAACAGTTGCGATAACGCAGGCGATCAGGATATTTATTACTTCTCCAATCATCACGATATAGGAATACTCATAAACACTCCGATCTTTATCAAGTATGATACTTTTTGCTATCTGCCATTGAACCAACTTCTGAGACAGGCCTTCAATCATTATTTGTTTTGTATGAATGCTGCGAAGCTGTCCGGCACTTTGGGTTGATGATGGATAAAACCACATGCGCTGTTAGTAGTTTGTTTCGCCACTACAATGGCTACTGAGTTTAACATGGAAATCCCTTTGTTCTTAATACTTGATTTTTTCATTCGTGTTCCTCCATTCGTTTATGATACCTTCCTCTCAAATCATAACCTATTTCATTTCAAATTTCTACACGATTCCAAAAATAGACATTTTAAATCCAAAATTTTCACAAATAAATAAAAAATGCCGTTGACACGACATTAAATATTGCAAAACCTGACATTTTTTCTTGTATAAATATCTTCGAACCTACATTTCGATACACGACAGGCATAGGTTTACGAAAAACATCTCACCCTCAATGGCTGTGCTGAACAAGCCACCGTATTTTAATGTCAGCTCCTTAACCCTCTTGGTGCCGATGCCATGTCTTTGCTTATCCGCCTTGCTGGTCAGAAAATCGCCTTCGAAGACAACCGGAACTTCATGATAGGTATTCTGAACCATAATTACCAGATAGTTAGGACTGCCCATGAACATCCTGATGATTATTTTCTTTTCATTTTCACATTTGGCTGCCGCTTCAATTGCGTTGTCAAGTAGATTGCCGATCATGGATATCTTATCAAGATCATCGATAAATTGAAAATTAATTGCCTTGTCAATATCTACCGACACATCAATCTGCTGCTTCATGGCACTGCTGATCCGGTCTTCCAGCAGACCGTTCAGGATACTGTCATGGCAATAGAGCTTTTTCTGAATGGCATTCAGGCCTTTTTGTTGTTTATTTAACAGTTCCAGGACTTTGGCACCTTCATCATTCTGTACCAGACTGGATATCGTTCCTAAAGTTATGTTCATATCGTGAATATACTTAAGATGCTCGCGGTTAACTGTCTCCAATGTCTCATAATGTCTTCTTTCTACCGCTGCCTTAGCAAAATCGACTTCCTGTTCCCGTTTTCTGATGGCAACGGTTGTAAACCTCTCAATCAGATGATATACATAAACATTGGCAAATAGCAGCAAGGCACTGCCAAAACCCAGTACAACCCGCTGAACTACTTCCATATCGTCAAAAAAATCAAATCTGATGATACCATATAAGATTGACAACGTGGAAAGCGGCAAAACAAAAAAGCCGCCTAGCATTTCCCGGATCGGTTCATTTTTGTTCTTTTTACTGAAATATAGGATGGCTTTCAGAAAGGCAAACACAATCACTTTCTCAATAATGATGATCAGACAGAACTGATAGGAAAAATCCGAACCGATATTGCTGTTCTCATGATAAATAATACTATATACAAATTCTCCCAGGACTTCCGAGCATACAATAATGATATAAAAAAATACCGTGACCATGACCGCCGATATGTTCTTAGCCGTATAAAGCAGCTTGCAGTAGACAACAGTCAGGATAATCCCGCCGAAGAAATTCAGCAAGGGAATTTCGAAGTAGTTAATGCCGAATATCATAAAACCCAGCATGATTGCTACGAGCAGATGGCTTCTTTTCTCAATATCTTTTGACTCAAAGGAAAAGCGGAATAAATTGCTGACCATATAAACTTCAAAGGCACATACAATGATCTTAGAAAGATAGAATAAGTAATCCATATTAGCTCCTTATCATAAAGTAATGTTGCGGTGAATAAGATATTCTTCAAAATGCTTGGAGAAAATCGGGTCTTTTGACCGAGAGCAATTTAGCTCCATATCATCTACTAACTTAAGAATATTCTTTTCTTTTCTGATTATATATTTAAAATTGACAACATAACTATGATGGGCATACTCAAAGCCATATCCTTCTATTTCTTTTTTTATATCGTGGAGTCGCTTGCTGCAAATAATTTCTGTCAGGTCTCTTTCATTTTCCTGCTCTAGTTTCAACAGCTCGGCTTCTTCCTTGGTAATGCGCAGCTTGGTCTTCTTGTTATGGATTGCCGCATAGATGATCTGATCGACCCTTACCCTGACGATCTGACCGTTATGCTGGGCATCCAGATAAGGAATCCTGGCAATCCGTCGCATCTCGGACAAGCATTCACTGATATCAGTCTGTAGAGTTTCTTCGGGTGATTGTTTGATCAGATAGCGGAAAGGCCTTGCTTTGAAATTCTCTACGGAGGGCTGCAGAAAACCGGAACAAAATACGATGATGACATTTTCATTTTTGTTTCTTAGTGATATTGCCGTCTGGATTCCGTCCATTTCCGGCATCTGCATGTCAATGAAAACCAGATTAAGTTTCCTGATATTGTCTTCCAGCAATTCATTTCCCGAATGATATTCATAGAACATTAATTCATCGGTTGCTTCATCCACTGTCATTATTAAATTCCTGATTTTGCGGATGTCTTCCTGACAATCATCACATATTCCGATGCTATACATAAATTTATCCTCATTGGACAACAGCTACCTTCGACTAATTTTACCAAAATTTACCAATTATTGCAACCATACTATTTGAAATTCGTTTTATTTGAATTTTGTTTTATATGAATTTATTTATTTCAATGCTTTCAGTTACTGTTCATAGCAGCCGAAGTAAGTGCATCAAGACGCAAGAACAGCAAAAAAACAGAGCGCTGATGTATTGGCAATACATGACGCTCTGATTTTGCTGTTATTTTACTGTTATTTTGCTGTTGTGATACGTTATTTTGCTGTTGTGATACTGTTATTTTGCTGTTTCTCTGTATCTATGACAGCAGTCAATCCTCTTCGTTATCACCGAGGCTGTTCGCTCTTGCCGCGACTTCCTTTTCCTGAACATCGCTGGGAGCCTGCTCATAGCGGGCAAACTGGTATTCATAATCACCGCGGCCTCCGGTCATGGAACGGAGATCGGTACAGTAGCCGTAGACACCGGTCATCGGCATGTCGGCTTCGATGATCTGCTTGCCGTTAGTCGTGGGATTCATGCCGAGCACGCGACCTCTCCGCTTGTTGAGGTCACCCATGACATCGCCGGTATAGGCATCCGGAACTGTTACCTTCAGTGATATGATCGGCTCAAGAAGGATCGGAGCGGCTTCCATAAAGCCTTTTTTGAAGGCCTGTATGGAGGCCATCTTGAAGGCCATTTCCGAGGAATCAACCGGATGGTAAGATCCGTCGTATAATACGGCTTTTACACCGACGACGGGATAGCCGGCCATCGGTCCTTTGAGGACGGAATCCTGGAGACCCTTATCTACAGCCGGGTAATAATTCTTGGGAACGGTACCGCCGACGACGGTCTGTTCGAAGACATAAGGAGTTTCCATGTCTCCGGACGGCTCAAAGGTCATCTTGACATGACCGTACTGACCGTGCCCGCCGGACTGTTTCTTGTATTTGGACTCGACATCGGATTTCTTCTTGATGGTCTCGCGGAAAGCCACTTTGGGCTGAACCAGGTCGATGTCTACTTTGTACTCATTTTTCAGGCGGCTGGTGATGATCTCCAGATGCATGTCGCCCATGCCGTAAAGCAAGGTCTGGCGGTTCTCAGCATCGTTTACGAGTTTGATCGTCAAATCTTCGGCCGCCATCTTCTGTAAGGCCTGGGAGATCTTGTCAATGTCGCCTTTGTTCTTCGGGATGTAGCGCTTATAAGTATAAGGAACGGAGATCTCCCAGCGGCCGTATTTGATCGTCGTCGCTTTGGTGGACAGGCTGTCGCCGGTCTTGGCTCCGGTAAGCTTGGCCAGGGCGCCGATGTCGCCAGCGTGGAGTTCTTTTACTTCAATGGGTTTGTTGCCCTGAAGGACGTATAGTTTGCCGATCTTTTCTTCGATATCCTGATCGACATTGTAGACCAGTTCGTCGGGTTTATAGACTCCGGAATTGACTTTGATCATGGAGTATTTGCCGATAAAAGGATCAACGATAGTTTTCCAGATATAGGCGGACTTGGCCTTGGAAAAATCATGGTTGGCCGCAAAAATCTCATTGGTCTTCATATTGATACCGGCCACTTCGCGGTTCTCCGGGCTGGGCATGTATTTGACGATGTCTTCAAGCAGGGTATAAACGCCTTGGCATAAGGTGCTGGAGCCCATGGTCATCGGTACGATCGTCCCGTCGTTGACATTGGTCCGCATGGCGGCGCGTATCTCTGCCTCGGAAAAGGTCTCGCCGCCGAAGAAGCGTTCCATGAACTCTTCGCTGGTTTCGGCTACGGTTTCCATCAGGGTGTCCTTGTATGTCCGGAGGTTGTCCATGCTGTAATCGGGAATGTCGCATTCTACGACGTCTTTTCCTTGCCATTTATGGGCTGTTTCAGCAATTACGTTGACATAGCCGACCAGTTTTTCATTTTCCCGGATCGGGAAATGGAAGGGAGCCATCTTCTTTCCGTACAGGTCGGTCATCTCTTCTACTACCTGACGGAAGGTCGCGTTATCGACATCCATGTTGCTGACGTAAATCATGCGGGGGATCCTGTACTTCTCACAGGCTTCCCAGGCCTTTATCGTTCCTACTTCAACGCCCGACTTGCCATTTACAACGATGATCGCGGCACTGGCGGCACTGAGGGCTTCTTCTGCTTCGCCGACAAAGTCGAAATAGCCTGGGGTGTCCAGAATGTTGATTTTGTGGCCTTGCCATTCGATCGGCACGATTGATGTGTTGATCGAAAACTGTCTTTTCTGTTCTTCTTTGCCAAAATCGCTAACGGTATTCCCCTCCGTGACTTTCCCCATCCTGGAAGTGATGCCCGCAAGATATGCCATTGCTTCGGTCAGGCTGGTTTTGCCGCAGCCGCCATGTCCAAGCAAAACTACGTTTCTAATCTTATCAGTGGTGTAAACATTCATAGCTAAGTCCTCCGATTCTGCACTGGTTTTGGTTATTTTATCAGGATATGCTGACTATCTGTCCCGCCAAAAAATTCCCATGTGTACATTTTACTAAAAAGTCTGGGAATATACAAGCTAAATATATGGAATTGGTCAGGAAAATATATATTGTTAGGGAAACGCTGATTTAGTGTTTCCTTGAAATAATATCGGCTGATTTGATGAATTGCGACTAATCTTTGACTGGCTACGCGGTCATCGTCAGATTGGCGTCCTTAGATTTTCGTTGAGATTTTGGCCGGAGCTTGGTATACTGTGGTGAATGGACAGGAAAAAGTGGTGGTTTGAATCATAGGAGCACAAAGCATTTGCAGAGAAAGGATAAGTTATGATTATTGTAATGAAACCCCATGCTGAAGCAGCAAGCATTGCCGCTGTTACGAAGTACATTGAAGTGAATGGATTATCGGTTCATCTGTCACATGGAGAAGAGGTGACGATTATCGGTATTGTCGGCGATAAATCCAAGCTGTCTACGGAAAATCTGATCTTGTTTCAGGATGTTGACCGGATCATGCCGGTGACGGAGAGCTATAAGCTGTCGAACCGTAAATTTCATCCGGAGCCTACCACGGTCACGGTCGGCAGCACGGCGATTGGTGCCGGCACTTTGACTATTATGGCTGGGCCGTGTGCTGTGGAGAGCGAGGAACAGCTGCTGTTGATTGCTCATGCCGTCAAAGCGGCCGGCGCGACTGTTCTGCGTGGCGGGGCTTACAAGCCGCGCACTTCGCCTTACTCTTTTCAGGGGCTGGAGGAAGAGGGACTGCGCTATATGAAGATGGCTAAGGGCGAGACGGGGCTGGCTACGATATGTGAAGTGGTCAGTCATGAGGCGATTGAGGCCGCTGTCAAATATGTGGATATGATTCAGATCGGGGCACGGAATATGCAGAATTTTATTCTGCTGAAAGAGGCCGGGCAGTCTGGGCTTCCGGTATTGCTGAAGCGAGGGCTGTGTTCAACGATTGATGAATGGCTTAATGCAGCGGAGTATATCATTGCAGAAGGGAATCCCCGGATTGTTTTGTGTGAAAGGGGCATCCGTACTTTTGAGACAGCTACGCGCAATACCTTGGATCTATCCGCGATTCCGGTCTTAAAGGAAAAAACTCATTTGCCGGTCATTGTCGACCCGTCTCATTCGACCGGGTCTTACAAATATGTTCCTGCCATGGCTAAGGCGGCGGTGGCCTGTGATGCTGACGGCTTGATGATCGAAGTTCACAACGATCCGGCCCATGCCTTGTCGGACGGGCCGCAGTCCTTAACATTTGCTAAGTTCAGTAAGCTTACCGCTGAATTGAGGCCTTTTTGTCAGTTGAGCGGGCGTGTTTTTTAGGCGAAGATGGTTATGATTGGGGGATGGGATTATGAATAATATTTTTTTTGCTGGTCTTGGCTTGATTGGCGGGTCAATTGCGAAAACTTTGCGCGCAAGGCATCCTTCCTGCCGTATCGGCGCTTATGATGTTGATCCGCACACTCTGGAAATGGCTGCAGAGCAGAAAATAATCGATTATGCTGCGGTGTCGGCAGACCGTTTCGATGATGACTGTGAGTGTCTGTTTCTTTGTGCTCCGGTGGCTGATAATACGCTGCTGCTGGGGAGCTTGAACGATCGTATTCCGCGTAATTGTTTGATTACTGATATCGGCAGCGTGAAATCTCCTATTCACCGTGAGGCATCCCTGACAGGAAAAGCTCGGCAGTTTATCGGCGGTCATCCGATGGCCGGAAGCGAACGGACCGGTTTTGCCGGGTCGAAGGCTTCATTGCTGGAAAATGCTTATTATATCTTGACCCCTGCCGCTGAGAGTGAAGCGGTGTTTCTGGAGCGGTACCGTGAGCTGGTTCTGGATATGGGGGCGATTCCTTTGGTCATGTCCTGTGAAGAGCATGATTATATTACTGCTGCCGTCAGTCATCTGCCGCATATCATTGCCGCTTCGCTGGTCAGGCTTGTGAGGGATCAAGATTCTGCCGAAGGGGTGATGAAAATGATCGCCGCCGGCGGGTTTAAGGATATCACCCGGATTGCCTCTTCGTCGCCGGTGATGTGGCAGCAGATCTGCCTGAGTAATCAGCAGAATATTTCCTTGCTGCTGGAAGAATATATTAATGCCCTGACTTCCGTCAATCAGGAAATCAAGGCCATGGAAGCGGGGAAACTGTTTGGGTTTTTTGAGGAGGCCCGGACTTATCGTGAGTCTTTCGTCGATACCTCCGGCGGACCGATCAAAAAATCCTATTCTGTCTATGTGGATATCCCGGACAAGACGGGGGCGCTTGCCGCTATCGTCAGTCTTTTGGCCGGCCATGGGATCAGCATCAAGAATATCGGAATCACGCATAACCGGGAACAGGAGGAAGGGGTGCTGCTGGTAGAGTTTTATGATGAAAAGGCTGTCAGGGAGGCTTGCCGGTTTTTAGACGGTGCCGGGTATATATTCCGTCTGAAATCTTAAGGATCAGAATGCCGGCGAGGATGCCGGCGCCGTCCAGCAGGACGTCACGCAGGCTGCCGCTTCTGCCTGGTACAAAAGTCTGGTGGATTTCGTCTGCCGCTGCCAAGGCCAGGATAAACAGGAAGGCCGGGAGCGGTCCTGAAAAGAGCGATAGAACTGGGCTTTGCCCTTGTTTTTTTATGTGGCTCCAGCATATGGAGATGCTGTACGTCAGCAGGCCTAACAGCGCATATTCGGTAAAATGTGCGGCTTTCCGCACAAAACCGTCCAGTTCATCGAGCTGGGCAGCCGAATCGTTGAAGGGAAGATCGATTGCCAGCAAGGCTTCGATTATTTCCGTCAGGCGCTGAGCCACCGATGTGCTTTGTATTGTCGACTGTACGGCCGGCATAGCTGAAAACCGAAAGATCGTACTGTATAGGCAAATGATCAGCAAGACCGCGATGACGGTGTAGATGCGGCCAAACAGTTCGGTTCTGCGGCTCATCGTTATTGGTCATCCATGGTCTTGGCGGTTGCTTTGATGGTATTGTATACTTCGATTCGTAACGCATCGACTTCAGCCATGCCGACAAAGAAGGCACCATATTCATAGCGGCCGTCTTTTTCCTCTGCTCTGGTAATCTCCAGGAAAGCATGGATGATTTCCATGGTCCAGATCCGCAGATAGGATTCATAAACTGCCCCGATGGTAAGTAACTTATCGCAGGAAAATCCGATGCCGGATTTTGACACATCGATAATGTCAATCATGACTTCTTCATGGTCGTCTTCATCAATACGTTTGATGACCAATCGTGATTCCAGTTCACGGCGTGCGGCTTTTCGACGTTCTTCCATATATTTACCCTTTCTATGATATTACTTTGCTGTTGTTGCTTTGCTTTATCCTAGGTAGTTTCCGTAACTGTTCGGCCGGCAGCAGACTTTTCCTTTATTGAAACCGGCAGACGAAACCAGTCCCTTTTTCGTAGGTTCCTTCACTGAACTCCGGATCGACACTCCAGTCTGTCGCGATCGGGATCATGAGGCTGTCGCTGGGTGAAACGACATTATCCATATCCGTGTCCATTGCCTCGTTCCACTCTTCACGCGTCTTGGGCATTTTATCTACGCCGAGGGAGATTTCAATCGGAGTCAAGGTGCCGGCATTGACATAGATGTCATTGTCCGGCAGGTCAAAAACTTCTCTGACCGTCCGGTGATTCTCGAATTTGATCCATGCGTTAAAAAAAATACCTTTGCCGGAAGCATAATACTGACAGTCCTCGAAGCGCTCGCCGATGGCTTTGATTTCACTTGGCTGGTCCAGGAGAATATTCGTAATAAATACATAGCCCTGAACCGGCGGTGAAACAAACACTGTCTTCTCCCAAGCTTCTTCTAGTTCCTTGCTTTTTTTCTCACGGCTGGAATCAAAGAGCTCTTCAATATAATCTTCTGCCTGTTTCCATCCAGCCTCTCGCACGATTTTCAGATTCAGCTTCTGAATAACCAGCTCCGGTGAATCGGCTTTGACCGCGAACCAGCCGCTGTATCTCCTCATGGGCGTAATCGGCAAGTCAGGGATGGCCGGCTCTGGAGCTGGCTCCAAGGCTGGCTCCAAGGCTGGCTTTGACGCCGCCTTCGTGCCGGACGGCATGTCCGCTTTGTCGTTGGTATCCGGAAAGTCTAATTTGTCCTTGAGAAGATCATTTACTGCGTTGCCGAGAGTATCCCCGACGGTGTTGCTGACATTTCTTGCTACTGTTTTTACCAATGAATCAAAAAAACCCATCCTTCATCCTTTCTGTGCCGTCATGTTCCCAGCATTCCGGCCTTAAAAATTTACCCTGATATTAATATTCATAATAATTTGTTAAATTACCTATATCATACAACATTGTATCATGAATTACAAGATACGTGAATCCATCAGGAAATAAACATGGCTTCACCGAAGCTGAAAAAACGGTACTTTTCCCTGATGGCGGTTTCGTAAGCGGCCAGCACCCGTTCACGGCCGGCAAAGGCTGACACAAGCATCAGCAGCGTGGATTCCGGGAGGTGGAAATTGGTGATCAGGCCGTCCATGATGCGGAAGCGGTATCCGGGGTAAATGAAAATATCTGTGTCGCCGCAGGCTTCCTCCAGCGTACAAGGGGAAGCGGCGGGAGTTTTACAGGCCGCGCTTTCGATTGTCCGGCAGCTTGTTGTGCCGACGCAGATGACGCGGCCGCCGTTTTGTCTGGTTTCGTTGATAAGGCGGGCGGCTTCGCCGGAAATCTGATAATATTCGGAATGCATGTGGTGTTCGGTTATTATTTCTGCCTTGACAGGCCGAAACGTGCCCAGGCCGACGTGGAGGGTGACATAGGCCAGCCGGACGCCTTTGGCAGCAACGGCCTCCAGCAGTTCGGGGGTGAAATGGAGGCCTGCGGTGGGAGCGGCAGCGGAACCGTCATGACGGGCATATACCGTCTGATAGCGCGACTGGTCGGCCAGGCGGTGCGTGATATAGGGGGGCAGGGGCATCTCCCCCAGCCGGTCCAGGATTTCTTCAAAAATACCCTGATAGGTAAACCGGATCAGGCGGTTGCCGCCTTCTGTCACTCCGACTACCTGGCCGGTCAGAAGGCCGTTGCCAAAGCCGATCACCGTGCCGGGGCGGGCTTTTTTACCGGGTTTCACCAAGGTCTCCCAGATATCGTCTTGTCTTCTCCGCAGCAGGAGGACTTCGATCATTGCGGCGCTGCCAGAGGCCGCTTTTGCCGTGACATCTTCCGGCCTGCTGGCAGAGCCGCCGGACTGGCTGGCAGAGCCGCAAGACTGGTCATCCGGCAAAAGCCGGGTTCCCATGAGGCGGGCCGGAAGCACTTTGGTATTGTTCAGGACCAGGCAGTCGCCGGGATGCAGGTAATGGATGATGTTGCGGAAGGTTTCGTGCCTGAGCGCCCCGGTCTGCCGGTCCATGACCAGCAGACGGGAGGCCGAGCGGTCTTCCAGCGGATCCTGGGCTATCAGTTCCTGGGGCAGGTCATAACGGTAATCGGCAGTCCTGGCCGACATTATAAGCTGGCTCCTTTGATAAATGCCTCATAGCCCCGTTTGGCTTCATAGACATCGGCTTTGCTGGTAGCCTCCCAGGGGGCATGCATGTTGAGGACCGCCACGCCGCTGTCGATCACGTTCATGCCGTAGCGGGCCAGGATATAGGCAATCGTTCCGCTGCCGCCGATGTCGACCTTGCTCATCTCGGCTGTCTGGAAGCGGATATTCTCTTTTGCAAAGATATCGCGGATATGGGCCAGGTATTCGGCATTGGCATCATTGGAGTGAGACTTCCCTTTGGCACCGGTAAATTTCGTGAAAACTAAGCCGCAGCTTACGAAAGCCGCATTTTTTTTGTCAAAATTGGTTTTGTAGAAAGGATCATAGGCACTGCTGACATCGGCAGAAAGCATACAGGATGCCGCGAGACACCGCCGCAGGCTAAGTTCGGTATATTCCCCGGTCAGCTCCATGACTTCGGCTGTCATGTTTTCAAAGAAATGGGACTTCATGCCGGTGGCGCCGACACTGCCGATCTCTTCCTTGTCGGTCAGGATCAAGCAGGCGGTACGGCTTAAACGGTCCGCTTCCAGCATCGCCTGAACGGAAGTAAAGGCGCAGATCCGGTCATCCTGCCCATAGCCTAAGATGAGGCTGCGGTCAAGGCCGGCCTCCCTGGCTTTGCCGGCCGGTACTACTTCGAGCTCTGCCGAAATAAAATCATCTTCTTCGATGTCATAAGTCTCTTTCAGGATCTGCAGGATGCCTTTTTTAACGGTATCTTTTCCGGCATCCTGAGCCGCGTCATTGGCTGAATCTTTGGTTGCGCTTTTGGCAGCGTCCTTGGTTTCGGCGGCGGATTTCCTGGTTTTTTTATTGTCGATCTTGAGCGGCTTGTTTCCGATCACGATGTCGAGGTCGTCGCCTTCGATTACTTTGTCGCCCTTCTTGTTCAGTTGCTCCTGGGCAAGGTGCGGCAGCAGGTCGGAAATAAAAAACACCGGGTCGTCTTCGCTTTCACCGATATTGATTTCTACGGTAGTGCCGTCTTTTTTGACGATTACGCCATGGAGGGCAAGCGGGATCGTGACCCATTGGTATTTTTTAACGCCACCGTAATAATGGGTATCCAGATAGGCGATTCCATCCTCTTCATACAAAGGATTCTGCTTGATGTCAAGGCGCGGGGAATCGATGTGGGCGCCCAGGATATTCATACCGGCGCTGAAAGGTTTTTCGCCGATCCGGTACATGACTATGGACTTATTCATCCACACACCATAGACCTTGTCGCCCGGTTTCAGGTTGGTTCCCGCTTTGATCAGATGGTTGAGTTCCTTGTACCCGGCATCTTCAATCATATTGACGATGATGTCGACACATTCTCTTTCGGTCTTGCCGTTATCCAAAAAATCTCGGTATTTTCCCGCCAGTGTTTCCAGTTCTTTCAACTGTTTGGGGGAATAGTCTTCCCATACACTTATCTTTTCCATGCTTACCTCGTTTCTGCGCCGGTTGCGCCTGTTTCTGATTATGACTAGTTTCGTTACTTTTATGAATTGCTTTGGCTGCTTACGTTTTGACTGTTTACATAATCTGCTTACGTTAACGACTTGCGTCAACTGCTCGCATTTTTAGCTTCTTAATTCGATTTCCATGCTTTCCAAACCGTTAAGTATCTTTTTCATAGCGGCTGCTACGTCGGCTTCACCGAGGGTACGTTCCTTGTCCCGGAAGGATAAGGAATATGCCAGCGATTTATAGCCTTCTTTGATCTGTCCGCCTTCATAGATATCAAAGAGCCGGCAGCTTTCCAGGATCTTGCCGCCTCGCTGGGCGATCATGTCTTCGATCCGGCCGGCAGGAATGTCGCGGGGAACCACCATGCTGATGTCTCTTAAGACCGCCGGGTACTTGGCGATGCCTTCGTATTTACCGGTAAAGCCGGCAAAGGGAAGGATGGCAGGCATGTCCAGCACGGCAAGATATACCCGGGTGCCGATGTCATAGGAAACGCATACTTCGGGGTGTACTTCGCCCAGATAGCCGATGGTCTGCTGCCCATAACTCATCACGGCCTGCCTGCCGGGATGCAGGAAGGGTTTTCCGCCCTGCGGGTCATAGGTGATCTTGTCTTTCATGCCGATACTGGTCAAAAACTGCTCTGCTACCGCCTTCATGGTAAAGAAATCACCTTCGCCGTACATTCCGAGGGTGAACTGCATTCTTTCTTCCGGCAGCTCGTTCATGTCTATGTCCTTGGGAAGGTAGACATTGCCCAGTTCATAGAGACGGACATCTTTATTGCGGCGGTTGTAATTGGTCGCCAGCGAGGTCAGCATCCCGTGAAGCGGAGTCGTCCGCATAACCGAAAAATCTTCCCCGAGAGGATTGGCAATCACGACGGTCCGGCGCAGGACATCGTCTTCCGGGATCAGCAGCCGCTCAAATACTTTAGGGCTTTCAAAGGAGTAGTTCATACCTTGGGAAAAACCGTAATACTCGGCAATGTCGCGGGCTTTTTCTTCGATCCGGAGTTTAAAAGGCAGTTTACCGGTCATCGCCTCGCCGTGCGGCAACGTCGTCGGGATCTTGTCATAACCCCAGAATCTGGCCACTTCTTCGGCGATATCGGCATTGTTCTCGATGTCGCGGCGGAATAAGGGCACGATGATCTCATGGGCAGCCGCATCATAGGCAAGTTCCGCCCTTTGTAAGATAGCAAGCATTTCTTCAGCCGGTATCTGGGTACCAAGCAGGCGGTTGATTTTTTCCGGCTCAAAACTAACCCTGACCTGGTCTTTTAGCGGGACGCATACATCCACGGTGCCGCCGACCACCTCGCCACATCCCAGTTCTTCGATCAGCTGGCAGGCCCGGTCGACGGCTTCTCTGGCATTATGAGGCTCAAGGCCTTTTTCAAACTTGCCGGAGGCATCGGTGCGAAGGCCGATGCGTTTGGCTGACTTGCGGATATTGGGGCCGTTGAAAACCGCTGATTCCAATACCACGGTCTTGACGTCATCAGTAATCTTGGAATTGTCCCCGCCCATGATGCCGGCGATACCGATGGCCTTTTCGGCATCACAGATCATCAGGACTTCTTTGTCCAGCTTGCGCAGCTGGCCGTCAAGTGTCACGAATTCATCGCCTTCGGCAGCGCGGCGGACGATGATCTTGTGTCCTGCGACGCTGTCCAGATCGAAAGCATGCATTGGCTGGCCGTATTCTTCCATGACGTAATTGGTAATGTCGACCAGGTTATTGATCGGCCTGATTCCGCTTGCCGCCAGCCTTCTCTGCATCCATGCGGGGGAAGGCGCGATGCGGATATTCGTACATACCCGGGCGCAGTAACGGGGGCAGAGATCCGGGTCTTTTACTTCTACGGCAAGATAGTCTTTAATATCTTCTCCATTTTCCCTTACTTTTATTTCCGGCGGGGTAAACGGCTGGTTAAATGTCGCCGCCGCTTCCCTGGCAATCCCAAGGACGCTGTTGCAGTCTACCCGGTTGGAGGTGACTTCATATTCAAAAACGGTATCTCTAAGCCCAAGGGCCTCCACGGCGTCGCTTCCCACCGGTGCCGTAGCCGGAAAGATATAGATGCCGTCTTCCGGTGCTTCCGGATACATGTTGCGGTTAGAACCCAGTTCTTCGATGGAGCACATCATGCCCTGTGACGGCACTCCGCGCAGCTGCCCGGCTTTGATCGCGATCCCTGCTTCGGGCAGCGGCCCGCCGTCATGGCCGCCGGCAACCCGGCCGCCGTCCAATACCACCGGCACTTTATCGCCTTCCTGCACATTGGCCGCACCGGTCACGATCTGGACCGTTTCTGACGTCCCGGATGCGCCGATCTCTACCTGACAGACAATCAGCTTCTCCGCATCGGGATGTCTTTCTATCTTTTTAATCTGTCCGACGATAATTTTTTCCAGATTCTGATCCAGTCGCCGGTAGCCTTCCACCTTGGTGCCCGAAAGCGTTATGGCGTCACAATATTCCTGATCGGTGCAGGTTAAATCCGGTACGTAAGCCTTAATCCATGATAATGCCGTATTCATATCTGATCTCCTTTAACTTTCCTAAGCTTTATTTATCTTATCATTTTGCTAAAAAAGCCCACTCTGCTGTTCCTCTTTAAAACTGCTTCAAAAAGCGGATGTCATTTTCATAAAGCAGGCGCATGTCGTCGATTTCATATTTCAGCAGGGCAATCCGCTCCAGACCGGCCCCAAAAGCAAAGCCCGAATACTCTTCCGGATCGATGCCGCTCATTTTCAGCACTTCGGGATGAACCATGCCGCAGCCGAGGATCTCGATCCAGCCGGAACCTTTGCAGAACCGGCAGCCATTTCCGCCGCATTTGAAGCAGCTGACATCGACTTCGGCACTAGGTTCGGTAAACGGAAAATGATGCGGGCGGAACTTGACTTTTGTATCGGCTCCGAAGATTTCCCTGGCAAATTCCGCCAGCGTTCCTTTTAAGTCGGCAAAGGTGATATTCTTATCGATCACCAGACCTTCAAACTGATGGAAAGTCGGGGAATGCGTGGCATCGACTTCGTCCGAGCGGAATACCCGGCCCGGGGCCAGAATCCGGATGGGAAGCTTGCCTTTTTCCATTTCTCTTACCTGAACGGGAGATGTCTGGGGGCGGAGCTCGATCTTGTCATTGACATAAAAAGTGTCCTGCTCATCTTTGGCGGGATGGTCCGCCGGTATATTCAGCGCTTCAAAGTTGTAGTAGTCCAGTTCCACTTCGGGGCCTTCCACGACTTCATAACCCATGCCGATAAAAATCCGCTCCACCTCATCCAAGGCGATAAAATTGGGGTGACGGTGGCCCAGTTCACGTTTGGAAGCTGGCAAGGTAACATCGATGACTTCTTCTTTCAGGCGCGCCTCAAGCAAGGTTTTCTCCAGCTTCTTCCTGGCATTCTCCAGGACGCTTTCGATCTTTTCTCGGGCGTCATTGACCATCTGTCCTACTTTGGGGCGTTCTTCCGCGGTGATGTCTTTCATTCCCTTTAGCAGGTCGGTCAGCTTGCCTTTCTTCCCCAGATAGGTAATCCTGATTTCGTTCAGTTTCTCTAAGCCACTGCTTTCTTCAATCTGCCGTAAGGCTTCGGCCTTAATCTGTTCCACTCTTTCTTTCATAATGGTTCTCCTCTTTGTTCTGTATGATAAGCTTTGCTTAATAGACGATCTTCCGATAAAGTAAAAAATCCCTGCATTTTAAAACATGCAAGGGACGGACTGGCCGCGGTACCACCCTGATTCCTGCCCAATGACCGGACTGGCTCTCATACACTTAACGCGTGCAACGTTCCGGATTACTGAATACAGTCTGTCCATACTACCAGTTCTAGTCTGTTCATCTGGAAGGCTCTGGCGGGAAATTCATAACATGACCTGAACTTAAGGAAGCTTACAGCCCCGGCTTCCTCTCTCTGAAAGAATATCATGTACTACTTACGCCTTCAACGCCGTTACTATGAAATATTATAAACCTTATTTTAGTAAACAAATTTATAAATGTCAAGTGCATCAGTCAGATTATCCAGGTTAACGTCAGTCAGATGGTATTTTTGTTCGCTCCCTAATGTCGTGTCATTAAGTTTATGAACAGGGGGAAGGCGCGGGGGCCACCACTTTTTCGTTAGGATGGCGAGCCGTAGTCAAAGGATTCTACACGCGCTAAAAACGCTTCTTCTCGGCACTTACTAATTCCGGGCCGGCATCCTTTGTTTTCTTTCGGTCCGCCATATAGATATAAAGTGGACGGAAATACTTATTCATGTAAGCTCCCAGCAAGATCACATAGATTCCGATGTAAAGCCAGATCAGAACCATTACGATGGTGGTAAGACTGCCATAGGTGCTGAAACCGTCAAAATAATCCACGTAAATGGAAAAACCGAAACTGGCCAGGTTCCATGACCAGGCCGCCAGAAGGGCGCCGGGCAGCTGCATCCAGAGCTTGGTCTTGATACCCGGAATATAGGCATAGATCAGGGCCAGGCCTAAGGTAATCAAAGCCCATAAGATCAGATAGCGGAAATTCAGCAGGAAAGATACCAGCGGGCCGAGGGAAGGGATGCTGTCCAGCAGCAGCCCGATCCATACATTGCCGAAAACCATGATGATCAGGGATAAGATCAGAACCACCAACACAATCAAGGTATAGATCGAAGCTACCAGTCGCAAGAGTAAGCCATGGCGGTTTTCGGCAACTTCATTGATCGCGTTCAGTCCCCGCATCAAGGCCAGCACGCCTTTACCGGCCGACCATAGGGTCACAAGGGCGGCAAGGGACAGGATGCCCGCTGATTTATCGTAAACATCGCTGATGATACTGATCACAAGCGGATGCATGGCCTCCGGGATGATTTCCGTGACAGCCAGCATCAGGTCGCCTTCTGACAGCGGCGTATAGGGAATGATCGCACAAAGAAGGATCAGCATGGGAATCAGTGATACGAACAGAAAAAATGCCGTGCTCGCTGCATATACATTTACATTCTTGCGGTTCAAGCGTTTGATGCAGTCCTGAGCGACCATGATAATCTTTTTCAACATACTTGGGCTTCCTCTCACATAATTACACTTTTGAATCAATACACTTTCTCGATCCCACATGCTTCATAAAAACGGCCAAGGATTTCTTCGCAGGTAAAATCGTCCTCGCCAAGGGCTTTAGCACCGTTCTGGGACATCCCGACACCATGGCCGTAGCCACCGCCGGTAAGCCGGTATCCGGTCACGTTTCCTTTGGTTTCAACCATTTCGACAGTCATGAAAGCACTGGGAAGCAGATTGGGCGAAGATACTTCGCTTCCGTCCTGGCGGACCACCTTGGACACACCATCATTTAACACAAAACGGATGGCATTTTCCGAGATGACTTTAAAGGTATTGCCGGAAGTGACGATAATTACTTCGTCCATCACCCCGCCCGGCAGACGTTTCTCACAATAGATCTCCTGGATGTCGCCGACGTCTCTTACCGAACGGCTTATATATTCTTCGTCTACCAGGGTCAAGATCAGCCGGGAATTGCTGCTATAACGGGTTTTCAGGTTCTCTTCCAGCTTTTCTGCGGTCATGCCGCTAATTTCCACGCTCCAGCGATACCATGGCTCGGCGCTTTCATAGTCGCTGGTGTGGCTCTGACCGATATAGTCCGCAAAATGCTCCTCTTCCATCAGGTCTTCGGGGGTCAGACCGGCCCCTTTGCCAATCGCGGCCGGCAGCAGATAAGAAAAATCTTCATTACTGTTGCCTTTCCAGACCTCAGCCGTGGTGCCGAAGCCGCAGGAAGTCGAATAATAGTAGGTTCCGGCCGGCTTGCCGTCAAAATAGAGCATTTTTCCGGTGGTTTCTTTTACCGCCTTGGTGGTCGCAGCGTTTTCGACGATGTTATTATAGACCTGAAATTCCACGCTGTCGTCTACGTGGGCGCCGATGGAAGCCAGGCCGGAGCCCAGCAGATAACGGTATGCATAGGTGCGCGCACAGATAGCCTGGGCTTTTAAAGCTTCCAGCGGATAAGAGGCCGGCATCTCACTGGGAACCACCGAATAAAGGTATTCTTCCAGCAACACTTCGTTCACGGCCAGCAGGCCGCCGTCGTTTTGGCTGATTTCCATGGTTCCGCGGTACTGCGGGACACCCTGGCTGCGGTTCAGGGAAAGCAGCGCTATCTTTCCGGTATGGGCCGACGGGGTAACCACTACGCTTCCTTCCGCAAGATAACTGCTGTCCGGTTCCAACTCCAAAACCTCGCCGGCCCGGTAAGACGCAACCTTCCGGTCGTCATACTTGCCATATGTGATCTGATAATCCACATCGGCGCTCAGCGATATTCCATTATGGGTAAGGCCGACAAAGTCATTGGTACGAATCGCCACCCTGATATATTCCATGGCGTCTTTTCTGGCAATAAGGACTCCGCAGACCTTGCCATCAGCAAGGACAAAATCAGTAAAATCATAGCCTAGCGCCAGATCGTCAAGGCTTCCGTTCTGCAGGCTGTCATAGACCCGGTATACCTGAATATCCTCCGCCAGCAAAAAAGTGCCCGCTCCTTCCAATGTCACCGATTCGGCACTTATGGACTTAAGCTTGCCGCTGACTTTTTGATCCTTTACGGCGATCTCTTTTAGTTGACCATCTTCAAAATGAAGGTCGGCCAGCTGCTCGCTGATCTTCCCGGTGTTCTGTCCACTGATCTGTCCGGCGTTCTGCCCACTGATCTGCCCGGCATTCTGCCCGTTTATACCCAGCGTCTCCCCGTAGCCGATCCGTATCTCAAAATCATGAGTAAAATAAAGCAGCTCTCCGGCACTGCCTGCGATGATATAGACATTGGCCAAGGTAGCATCCCGGCCGCCAGTACCGATATCGGATACCGTCAGCAACCGGTCCTCTTTACAGAATGCCTTTATTTCCCGGTAATTATACTTCCTGAACTCATCGGATGCAAAAGAATAAACAAGCCCTTCGGCAGTCAGCAGTCGGTTATCCCCCAAGGTCTGTCCCTGAATATCCGACACCTGATCCTCCATGCCGACCGGCAAGACGGTAAGCTCTCTGATTTCACCCTGATTGTCATAAAAACGGCGCATTTCTTCAAACGCCCGTTCCCAGTCCGATCTAAGCAGGTGATGTTCCGGCTGATACCGGGACTCAAACCGCGGCGTCGATTCGGTACCGATCTCCGTCAGGATTTCAAGGTATTCCCCGTAGGTAAGCAAAGCTTCCTGTTCAAAACGATAGCGCTCCGACAATTTACCATAGACAGCGCTGCCGGCAATATCCTCCATCAGAGCTTCCGACAGAATCATGACATCCTGAACACGGGCATAGCTACCTTCGGGCGGCGTAATAATTTCATCCTTGTCCCTATTGAAAACAAAGAAAAGAAAGAAAACAAATATTATAATAATGATAATAATTTTCGTCACCATTCTGGCTTGCTTGTTCATGATCATGATCCTTCCAGATTCGCCGCTTTAGCTGCCGCAATGTATGAAATATATTGATACCAGGATGTTTACATTAAAAGCTGTCCTTCTTTATTGTATTGAATAACTATGATTTTATGACTGATTTTGCTGTTTTTTAGTCTTACGACAGCAAAAAGCAGTCTTACGACAGCAAAAAGCAGTCTTACGACAGCAAAAAGCAGTCTTACGACTGCTTTTTAAAATCTATTCCCAAAATGCCGGTTCCTGCATTTTGACTCCCTAGCAATGCTAGGTGGGCAACCGCAAACACGTTTCTGTCTTCCACTGCACAATGATGGCCTGACATCTGCGTGACAATATAGGAATCCCGTTTCAAGTAAATGTAGGTTCAAAATTACAAGAATGATCGGACATTTCAGGTTATTATTATTATAACCAATATTGTCTGAAAAAACAATAACAATATATAACATTTCAGGAGCATGGTTACAGTTCAGACCACCGCGAGGTGTTTTGCGCTGTTCAAAAAGTATGGAATTCTTTAGCGATTTGTGTACATAAAGTTACTGTGGAGTACATTTTTCATACCGAACCGCCCCCCGAGAATCTGACTGGACGTTTTCTTCATCATTTTTACCTTAAATGACATTACCAAAATAACTCTTATGTCCTTCCCCATATATTTCAGTAGCATTGGTTATGATCAAAAAGGCCGTTTCGTCTTCTTCCTTCACGATTTTCTCCGCCTTAGGCACTAACTGTTTGCGCATAGCACATAAGACCACCTGCTTCTGGCCTTTATGAAAAGCACCGCTGCCTTGCAGATAGGTAACGCCTATTTCCAGTTCTTTAAGCAGCCTCCCGGTTATCTTGTCAGAGCAGTCACTGATCAGGAACAGCAGCTTAGCCTCGTCGGTTCCGTACAGCACCTTATCCAGAACGACCGATGTCGCCAATATAGCAATAGCACTGTACAGCATACTGTCGATCCGCCTGAATATAATACCCGACAGCAGCACGATAAAAATATCAATAATAAAGAACAAAGTTCCCGACTTAAGATGCGGATACCTGAGCCGCAGGCACTTCACGATAATGTCTGTCCCGCCGGTCGTAGCCCCGTTCCGCAGCACCATGCCCATGCCGACGGCACTGAGGACAGCACCGGCCAATGCGCCAAGGAGCGGTTCGGCAGTGAGCGCCCCTACCGGTTCCAGAAGAGTGGTAAATACCGAAACCATTACCGTGGCATATAAGGTAGAAATAATGAACTTCCATCCGAACTTAATCACCCCCAGAATCAAAATGGGGATATTGAGAATCAAAAACAAGCTTCCCGTTTCTAACGGGACAACACGGCTCAGCAGAATGCTCAAGCCGGAAACCCCGCCCGGAGCCAGATCGTTCGGATCGATAAAAAGGCTCAGACCCATGCCGAACAGCCCGCAATACAAGGTCAATAAAATATATTTCTTAAACCACTTCCACATAATAAAACTCCTGTCCGTCTAATAAATCCGCAAACCACGCTCAATATTATAACGTTAGTATGCGGATATATTTGATTTAGTATGCGGATATATTGATTTGAATACGAACATATCATGCGGTTTAGGTCATTCCCATTTAAGTCATTACCGTTTACCTTTTTTTATTTTTTCCAGGTTCTCAAGCCGTTCCTTGAACATCTTTTCCTGTCCCTCTTCGGTGGGTTCATAATAAACCCGTCCCACCAGCCTGTCCGGCAGGCATTGCATGGAAGTCACCTTCTCCTCATAATCATGGGCATACTGATAACCTTTTCCATAACCAAGCTCTTGCATCAGCTTGGTCGGAGCATTCCTGATGATCTGCGGTACCGGTTCGTTGGGAAATTTTTGAATATCATCCATAGCTTTCCCATAGGCCATATAAACGGCATTGGACTTTGCCGCCAGAGCACAGTAGACAACCGCATGATTCAAAATGACGCCGCATTCGGGCATCCCGATGAAATGACATGCCTGATAAGCCGCAACCGTCACATTTAGCGCACTGCTGGCGGCCAGACCGATATCTTCGCTGGCAAACCGCACCACCCGGCGGGCAATATACAAGGGATCCTCGCCGGCATCCAGCATTCTCGCAAGCCAGTAAGTCGCGGCCTGAGGATCGCTGTTACGCATTGATTTATGAAGCGCTGAAATCAGATTATAATGCTCTTCGCCCTTTTTGTCATATAACGAAAGCTTGCGGCTGGTACATTGCTCAATCAGCTCACGGTGAATCAGCACCTTCTCCTCGTCACGCTCCGCGCTATATAGTACCATTTCAACGATATTCAGCGCGACACGCGCATCACCGTTAGAAAATACGGCTATTGCCAATAAATCCTCTTTACTGACAACGACCTTGACATTTTGCTCTTCCTCAATAAACATCACAGTTCTTTCCAGCAGTGCAAGGATGTCCTCGGGGGAAAGCTGCTGCAGGACAAAAACCTTACATCTGGAAATAAGCGCAGAATTAACCTCAAACGAAGGATTTTCCGTTGTAGCCCCGATCAGGATAATACTCCCCCTTTCCACAAAAGGCAGAAAAGCATCCTGCTGCGCCTTATTAAACCGATGGATCTCATCAATAAAAACGATTCTTTTACGGCCAAGCAACCGCGACATATTATCTTCCGACATCACGGCCTTCACTTCCTTGATCCCGCTGGTCACCGCACTGAAAGTAATAAATTCGGAGTCCGTCATATTGGCAATGATATGCGCCAACGTCGTTTTCCCGCTGCCCGGCGGTCCCCATAAGATCATCGACTGAAGCCTGTCGCTTTCAATTAACTTACGCAGAAACTTGCCTTTTCCAAGCAGGTGCGACTGCCCGACATAGTCATCAAGCGACTTCGGCCGGAGTTTGCTCGCAAGCGGTTCATATAAGTCATATGGCATAAGATAACCCTCCGTCAATCATACATCGCTGTTCACGGCCTGCTGTCATAAGAAAGTTCCTTAAATATTGGTTCTCACCACCTTCGGCTTATACCCTTCCGTCTCAAGCGCCGCTATGATCACATCCTTATGCGCCGTCCCAAACGCTTCCATGGTAATCCGCAGTTCCACGGCCACGTTACGGTTAATCGACACAAACTGATTATGTTCCAGCTTAATGACATTCCCGTTCTGTCCGGCGATAATGGATGACACCCTGGTCAGTTCCCCCGGCTTGTCCGGCAGCAGTACCGAAACCGTAAAGATCCGGTCTCGCATGATCAGTCCCTGCTGGACGACCGACGACATCGTAATGATATCCATATTGCCACCGCTTAAAATTGAAACAATCCTTTTCCCCTTCACATTCAGATGCTTTAACGCCGCCACCGCCAAAAGTCCGGAGTTTTCCACCACCATCTTATGATTTTCCACCATGTCCAGAAAAGCCACTACCAGCTCCGCATCCTCCACGGAAACGATGTCATCCAGATGCTCTTTCAAATAAGGAAAAATAATCGCCCCCGGCGTTTTCACCGCCGTCCCGTCGGCAATCGTGCTCACCTCGTCAATCGTCGTCACCTTTCCGGCCCGGATCGATGCCTTAAGGCAGCTAGCTCCCGCCGGCTCCACCCCGATAATCGTAATCTTCGGATTTAACAGCTTAGCCAGCACCGAGATCCCCGCCGCCAGCCCCCCCCCGCCGATCGGCACCAAAATTATATCCACCAGCGGCAGTTCCTTAAAAACCTCCATCATGATCGACCCCTGCCCGGTCGCCACCGCCAAATCATCAAAAGGATGTATAAAAGTATACCCGTTCTCATCCGCCAGCTGATAAGCCTTTTCACAAGCCTCATCATACATGTCGCCAAAAAGCACAACCTCCGCCCCCAGATCCTTCGTCCGGTTCACCTTAATCAACGGCGTCGTAGTCGGCATCACAATAACCGCCTTGACCCCGTACCGCTTGGCCGCATAAGCAACCCCCTGGGCATGGTTGCCTGCCGAAGCCGTAATCAGCCCCTTTTCCCGCTCTTCATCCGTCAACGTACTGATCTTATAATAAGCCCCCCTGAGCTTATAAGCCCCCGTCATCTGCATATTCTCCGGCTTAAGATACACCTTATTCCCCGTCTGTTCACTCAAATACTCACTAAACATCAGCTTCGTTTCATGCGTCACCTGCTTAACAATCTCCGAAGCCTCCTCAAACCGTTCCAATGTCAACATACCCTCATTCACACCCCCATTCACACCCTCTTTCATACCCTCGTTCATATCCTTGTCATCCTCTCTATTTATCAAAGACCTCATCTTCATTCCTCTTCATCGATCTTTATCGATCTTAATCCTCTACATCCCTCTACATCCCTCTACATCCATCTTCACTTTCCGCTCTCACATCAAACAAAGCATCCACAAACTGCTCCGCATCAAATTTCTGCAAATCCTCAATCGCTTCTCCCACGCCAATATATTTCACCGGGATCTGAAGCTCCGACTGTATCGCCACAGCAATCCCCCCCTTAGCCGTTCCGTCCATTTTCGTTAAAATAATCCCTGTCAGCTCCGTCACATCGCCAAATTCCCTGGCCTGACTCAGCGCATTCTGCCCCGTAGTCCCATCCAGCACCACCAGATTCTCCCGGTGCACCCCCGGAAACTCTTTATCAATAATCCGATTAATCTTCCGCAGCTCTTCCATCAGATTCTTCTTATTATGCAGTCTTCCCGCCGTATCACAAAGCAACACATCCGCCTTCCGCGCCTTAGCCGCATTGACTGCATCAAAAATCACACTGGCCGGATCAGCCCCCTCAACACCACCGATCATATCCACACCCGCCCGATGCGCCCACTCCGTCAGCTGTTCCCCCGCCGCCGCCCGATAAGTATCCGCCGCCGCCAACAGCACCCTCTTCCCCTGTCCTTTCAGACTACTTGCTAACTTCCCAATCGAAGTCGTCTTCCCCACACCATTAACCCCGATAACCAAAACCACCGACTGCCTCTCCTCAAACCCATAAGCCGCCGCCCCCGTTGTCATCTGCTCCTTGATCCCTTCAATCAGAACCTGCTTACAAAGCACCGGCTCCTTAATATGCTCCTCCTTCACCCGCCGCCGCAGTTTCTCCAAAATCGCCGCCGTCGCATGCACCCCAATATCCCCCATAATCAATATCTCTTCCAGCTCCTCATAAAACTCCTCATCAATCGCCGAAAACCCATTAAAAACCGCATCAATCCCCCTGACAATATTATCCCGGCTCTTAACCAGCCCCGCTTTCAATCTCCCAAACAACCCTACCTTTTCCTTCTCCATACCACACCTCACTCCAATCATAATAACCAACCCCCAACAAACCAAACCCTACACAACCACCCCCCCAATACAATAAACCTAACCCATACATCAAAGCCCCCCCACACACTCTCTCACCAATACAGTAAAGCGGTTCGGGCGGCGTAAGTCCGGCAGGCGCTGACCGCTGTGTGGCCCGGTCCGCCCGAGCTGTGCGTGGCGGGAAGCGGAATTTCCCAAAGGTGCCTTAAGAGACTACGGAGATGAAACACACCAAAATGGAGTCCCACTGGACGAGATTTTGGTTGCCCGTGGTTCATCGCAGTTCTTAGGAACGCAGCACCGGCGGGAAATATCCGCTTCCCGCCACGCACAGCTCGGGCGGACCGGGCCACACAGCGGTCAGCCGCCTGCCGGACTTATGCCGCCCGAACCTCACCCCCCCTTACCTTAATCATCCAGCTCCTTATCAATCAGCTTCACGCTCACCAACGCCGAAACCCCCTTCTCCTGCATCGTAATCCCATAAAGCCGGTCCGCCCTTTCCATCGTCCCCCGGCGGTGCGTTATCACAATAAACTGTGTATTCTTCGTCAGCTTATGCAAATACTTGGCAAACCTCCCCACGTTACTCTCATCCAGCGCCGCCTCAATCTCATCCAGCAGGCAAAACGGCGAAGGCTTCAGATTTTGAATCGCAAACAGCAGCGCAATGGCCGTCAAGGCCTTCTCCCCGCCCGACAGCTGCATCATATTCTGCAGCTTCTTCCCAGGCGGCTGGGCAATAATCCGGATCCCCGCTTCCAGAAGATCCTCGTCCTCCATCAGCTCCAGTGTCCCCTTCCCGCCCCCGAAAAGCTCCTTAAACACCTTATCAAACTCTTTCCCGATCTCCGTAAACTTTTCTTGGAACTGCTTTCTCATCGCCTGATCCAGTTCTTCGATAATCCCGCTCAGCGTCTTTTCCGCTTCCACCAGATCATCATGCTGCGTCTTCAAAAAGACATAGCGTTCCATCAGGTTCCGGTAATCCTCGATGGCATTGACATTGACATCCCCAAGCTTTTTAATCTGCTCTTTCAATGCCGTAATCTGCCTCTTCATCGCCGCCGCATCCAGCGTTTTTTCCTCCCGCTTCTCCGCGTCATCTATATTCCCCGCGTCACCGACATTGCTTGCTACACCGACATTCTCCGCATCGCCGACATTGCCAGCCACACTAACATTGCCCGCATTACCAGCTTTCCCCGCATCAGCCCCAATCTTCATCGAAGTAACATCCGATAACGTTATCTCATATTCATCCCACATATAATTGATCTGCGCTTCTATGGCTTCCTGCAGCTTTTCCTTCTGTGATCCCAGCCGGTATACTTCCTTATCCAAAGCCGCCATCCGCTCCGCCATGCTTTCCCGCTCTTCAAAGAAGTTCTTCTGACGGGTCGTAAGTTCTTCCTTGCGGGCCAGGTCTTCTTTCAGCTTAGTCTCCGCATCGCCCTGGGTCGTATGCGATTCCAGTATCGTTTTTTCAATCTCTAAGATGCTCTCCTGTTTGACCCGGATATCTTCACGGCTCTTGCTAAGCCCTTCAGTAATCTCTCTCAGTTCTGCAAGGTAACGGTCCAGCTCGCTGTCGATACGGTCGGCATTCTGCTGATGGAAACCTTGCTGCTGCAGCTTCTTTTCCATCGAAACATCACATTCCGATACCTTGGCCATCCGCTCCGATTCTTCCTCGCGACATTGCTCCAGTTCTTTCTGAAGCTCCTTGATCTGATCCTCCGTCTTTTTTTCCAGGACTTCCGAATCAGTCAGCTCCTTTTGGATCATCACCTTGTTTTCCTGGATCTCCTTGATCTGGCTTTCGATTTCCTGCTCTTCCGAGATCAGGGCCGCGCTGCCTTCCTCCGCTTCTTCTTTCCGTTCGGCGGCTTTGATGACGTTGAGCCGGGCGGTATTCTGCTCGATAAACTTCCGCTGGAGGCTGTTCCTGGTTTCTTCAAGCTGAAGCCTTAAGCGGTTCCGCCCGGCCTTGGTGTCTTCGATGCCGGTCAGCAGCTGGTCGATGCCGGTCAGATAATCTTTTACCTTTGCCTCCAGCTCTTCCATCTCCCGGCGCCTTCCCAGCAGGTTGCTGCTGTTCTTAAAGGTACCGCCGCTGATCGCCCCGCCGGGCACCAGCAGTTCGCCCTCGAGGGTGACCATCCGGATGCTGTAGCCGTATTTTCTGGCGATGCCGACGGCATGATCCACATGGTCCACGATCAGGATACGGCCTAACATCGCGTGGGCGACGTCGGCATATTTCTTGCTGACGTTCACCAGATCGCTGGCAATCCCGATTACGCCTTCCTCCTCCAGAACCTTCTGGTTGGTTAGACGCTGCGGATTGACGATACTGGTCAGCGGCAGGAAAGTCGCCCGTCCCGCCTTGTTTTTCTTCAGATAGCTGATCATTTTCTTGGCTGTTTCCTCATCGTCAGTGATAATATTCTGGATGTTGGCACCTAATGCGATTTCAATGGCGGTTTCGTATTTTTTGTCTACTTTGATGACATCGGCAACGACACCGATGATGCCGTTCTGGCTGTCTTTTTGTTCCATCACGCTTTTTACGCTGCCGCCATAGCCTTCATAGCGGTAAATCAGGCCCAAAAGGGCTTCCAGCTTTGATTTTTCCTGATGATAAAGCACCTGGGTATCGCGGAGCTTCTGATCCTTGCCGGCCAGTTCCTCACGCATCAGCCTCAGTTTTTCTTCGATATCCGCCTGCCCGTCATTGAGCTCACGGATTTCCTGGCTAATCTTATCAAACTCTTCCTTGAAGCCGGCAATCACCGTTTCCTGTTCGATTTCGTCCGATTTGGCACGCAGCAGACGTGATGTCAGCTCGGCCTTACGGATATGGTTCTGTTCCAGCATGGTGTCGTAACGGCCGATCTTGGATTTAATCGTAGCCCGCGAATTCAGCTCATGGATAATAGTATTTTTGCCTTCTTCAATATGGTTATTCAATGCTTCGATTTTTTGCTGGACCGCAAGCAGCTGCTCCCTGGCCTGGCTGCGAACCGATTCGCCCTCAGCCACCTGGATGTCGATCTGCTGCTTATCGCTTAAAATCGCTTCTTTATCGACCGTCTTCGTATCGATTTCGCTTTGCACCGCATGCTGGCGGGAAATCAGATGGCTCTCGTTTCCCTTGGCGGAATTGATCTGTTCTTTGAGGACGTTGATCTCACCTTCCAGCTTACCGCGAGTCATGCCGGTGTCGTTCAGGTTCTGCCTGGTCTTCCCGATCGCCTCCTCCAGAACCTCTATCTGTCCTTCGACCTGATGATAGTCCGCTTTACTCTTTTCATACTGCGAGGTCGTCGTTTCCAGTTCTTCACCGGCCGCTTCATGTTTTTTGCCGATCTCTGCCAGCTGCCCGGTCATGCGGTTATAATCCAGTAAAAAAACCGCCGCGTCAAGATTTTTCAGGGCTTCCTTTTTTTTCAGGTATTCTTTGGCTGTCTCGGACTGCTTCTCCAAAGGTCCGGTCTGTTTCTCCAGCTCGGCGAGGATGTCACTGACACGGATTAAATTGATTTTTTCGTCTTCCAGTTTTTTCTGGGCGGCATTCTTCCTTCGCTTAAACTTAACAATACCGGCCGCTTCGTCAAAGAGTTCACGCCGGTCTTCCGGTTTCCCGCTTAAGATCTTATCGATCTGGCCCTGGCCGATCACCGAATAGCCTTCCTTGCCGATGCCGGTATCATAAAACAGCTCATTCACGTCTTTCAGCCGGCAGGGCGTCCCGTTCAGCAGGTATTCGCTTTCACCGGAGCGGTAGATCCTTCTGGCCACCGTCACTTCATCATAGTCAATCGTCAGCTGATGGTCGGAATTGTCCAGGGTGATTGCCACATAAGCATAGCTTAACGGTTTCCTGGTTTCCGTGCCGGAAAAAATCACGTCCTGCATGGAGGCGCCGCGCAGTTGCTTGATCCTCTGCTCCCCGAAGACCCACCGGACCGCATCGGCCACATTGCTCTTGCCGCTCCCGTTCGGCCCGACGATGCCGGTAATACCATTATGAAATTTAAAATTAATCCGGTTGGCAAATGATTTAAAGCCATGGACTTCAATATTCTTAAGATACATGTTAATCCTCGTGCACTTCGCTGGCTTCCTTGATTCGCCGCAGGGCGTGGTAAGCCGCCTGTTGTTCCGCCGCCTTCTTGTTTTTACCGACGCCGGAGCCTTTCTTTTCATTCTGAAGATACAGTTCCACGGTAAACTCCTTGGCATGTTCCGGCCCGGTCTCTGCCACCAGTTCATACCTGAGGCCGCCGATTCCTTCCCGCTGCGCATATTCCTGTATCATTGATTTACTGTCGTGAAATAATTTCCGTTCCTCTAAGTCAGATAAAATATACCGGCTGGTAAAACATCTGGCGGCTTCCAGCCCGCCATCCAGATAAATGGCTCCGATCACCGCCTCAATGACATCCGCTATAATAGAATCCCGCTTCCTACCACCGGTGTTTTCCTCCCCCCGACCCATCAGGATATAGTCCCCAAGGCCGACATCCCTGGCGCAATAAGCCAGGGAAGGTTCGCAGACTGCGGCCGAGCGGAGTTTCGTCATCTGCCCTTCCGCCATGTCCGGATAGGTCTCAAAAAGAAACTGACTGGCAGCCAGTTCCAGCACCGCATCGCCCAAAAACTCCAGCCGCTCATAATTCGGGTAATGGTTGATCTTTTGTTCATTCGCAAAAGAACTGTGTGTCAAAGCCTGCCTCAGCAGCATTTTATCCTTAAACCGATATCCGATCCGTTGCTCCAGATCGGCCATCTTGTCCATTATCATCCGTGCTGTCACATCCTTTCCAGATGACCGCCAGGGCGCCGGCCAGTGCCATGGGGCTTCTGGCACGCCCTGGCCGGTTTTCAGTTAACAGATCTTTTTATAAGGTTGACTGCGTCTTCTACGTTGGTGATATGTTCCGCATCCTCAGCCGAAATCTCAATGTCGAATTCCTCTTCGATCCCCATGATAATCTGAAAAATATCCAGGGAATCCGCCCCCAGATCATCCAGAAAAGTGGATTTCATCGTTATCTCGTTGGTATCGACATTCAGCACTTCGGCTATCACCTGTTTTAGTATTTCAAATTCCATGTCTGCTCTCCCTAAGTTGTTTGTCCCTGTCAAGATGGCGATATGACAACGGTATCATAAGGTGATTTTTTCTTTGATTTTTTCGCTGATCTGCTGTTCGGCAAAGGGAATGCATTGCAGGATCGAATTCTTGATTTCTATGGCCTTGGAGCTTCCATGGGTCTTGACAACCAGTCCCTTCAGGCCTAAAAGCGGCGCCCCGCCATACTCTTCCGTGCTGAAGCCTTTCAGGGTCTGCTTCAGTGCCGGCTTGACCAGCAATGCCCCGATCTTGCTTCGCAAGGTTGCCATCATGCCTTTTTTGATCATTCTGACCAGAGACATCCCGACGCCTTCATACAGCTTCAGGATGACATTGCCCACAAAGGCTTCACAGACAATCACGTCGGCAACCCCGCTGGGGATGTCGCGTGCTTCAATACTGCCGGTAAAATTGATTTCCGGGCAGTTCTTTAACAAGGGAAATGTCTCCTTTACCAAGGCATTGCCTTTTTCTTCTTCGGCGCCGATGTTTACGATGGCCACTTTGGGGTTCTTAATGCCGACCACGTTTTCCATATAGACCGAGCCGATCTTGGCAAACTGCACCAGATGCGAAGGCCGGGCATCGACATTGGCGCCGCAGTCGATCAGCAGAGCCACCCCTTTTTCGGTAGGGATCAGCGGCGCCAACGGCGGCCGTTCCACCCCTTTGATACGGCCTACCAGCACCTGGCCGCCGACCAGCACCGCACCGGTGCTCCCAGCCGAAACAAAACCGTCGCAGGTCCCGTCCTTGACCAGGTTCAAAGCCTTTACTAAAGAAGAATCCTTCTTGCTGCGGACAGCCAGCACCGGCGGTTCCGCCGTTTCGATGATTTCCGTGGCACTGACTACCTCGATCCGGTCTTTGTCGTAGGTATATTGCTCCAGCTCCTTTTCCAGGATTTCCTGGATGCCGGCCAGATATATCTTGACCTTTTCCGATTCCTGTACCGCCTGCACGGCCCCCTTTACAATCTCGGCCGGAGCGTTGTCTCCGCCCATGGCATCGACTGCGACATTTATTCTGTCAGACATGATAACCTCCCTCAATCTTAATAATCCGCCTTGCCGGACGACGCTGCGGCAACAACACAAGATTACTATACTAAACGCCCTTATAAAAATCAAGCCTCCAGCTTCAAAACAAATGTTCCGTAAGCAAGAGGCTGTTTACTATCATCGTATTCACGCTGATAACGATAAGACTTAGTCCATACTAATAATTTCTTTTTTGTTGTAAGAACCGCATGCCTTACAAACTCTGTGAGGCACCATCAAAGCTCCGCATTTACTGCATTTAACCAGCGTCGGGGCATTCATTTTCCAATTGGCACGACGTTTATCTCTTCTGCTCTTGGAAGATTTATTTTTGGGACAGATTGACATTATAACACCTCCTTATGTGTATAAAAAATATCTTTGACCGCCGCCATCCGCGGGTCGGGAATAAAGGTATCGCAGCCGCAATCTCTTTCATTCAGATCCTGCCCGCACTCCCGGCAGATTCCCTTGCAGTCATCGGCACACAGCACCTTGGACGGCAGATTGGTGATGATTTCATGGAAGATCAGTTCTTCCGTATTAAGCTGGCCGCCCTCTAAATAGGGACACTCGGCATCGTCATCCGCTTCTGCCTTAAGCTCCGGCATCTTTAGTGCGACGCGATGTGTAAACGAAAGGCTCAGTGGTAAGGGTACCGCTTTAAGGCACCTGTCACAGGGAATCTCCAGCACTACGTCTGCCTTGCCTTCGATCAGTAATTTGTTCGTCCCGATATTGGTGAAAACAAAATCTGCCTGTGGTGTGTTGGTAATGGGATATACGGCGCTACCATATACTGCCGTTACGAGCGTCACTGGAACCTGCGCTGTCCGCTTCTTGCCGTCCGATGTCAGAATATCGAGTAAATTCATTAACATGAAGAAAACTCCTTATGGAATATGCCGGTTACGGCAATTATATCCACACTCAAACAATTATACGCAGGGATGGGGGGTTTGTCAATAAGTTTTTACAATTCGCTGCGTGCAATTGCTGTAATTCGAGATTGGGGGGCTCGGGGGCCGAAGGTCTGGCCCCCGAGCCTTGTGACCACCGCTTTTTCTTTAGGACTTGTAAGGAATTGAGTAGTTCCTAAGAGTGCAATAAACGCCGTATCCAGAGAAAAAACCGATCAGCCAGATTTTCAATTCCCGAGTCCCTCCCCAACTACTTTTATAGATGAATGAAATTGTCCAGTGAAGTTTATCTTACTCACTGTAACTGGGCCTGTACTGCCGTCAAAGCGACAACACCGACGATATCCTCCCACGAGCAGCCCCGAGATAAATCATTCACTGGTTTGGCAATGCCCTGTAGCATCGGGCCGTAGGCTTCTGCATTCCCTAGTCTTTGGACTAGTTTGTAGCCGATGTTGCCGCTATCCAGATTGGGGAATACAAGGACGTTCGCTTTGCCGCCGATCTCGCTGCCCGGTGCTTTGGTCTTGGCGACATGGGGGACGAGTGCGGCATCCGGCTGCAGTTCGCCGTCAATACTCAGATGCGGGTACTGTTCACGGGCAATCCTGGTGGCTTCAACCATCTTGTCCACCAAAGGATGTTTCGCGCTGCCCTTGGTTGAATGGGAAAGCATGGCAATTACTGGTTTCGCCCCGACCAGGCTCTTAAAGCTCCGGGCCGAAGTTTCGGCAATCGCCGCCAGTTCATCGGCTGTCGGGTCCTGATTCAGCCCGCAGTCGGCAAAAAGCAGGGTTCCGTTCTCTCCGCAGGAACTCCCGGGACAGCACATCAGGAAAAACCCGGAAACCAGCTTGACGCCTGGAGCTGTCTTTAAGATCTGCAGTGCCGGCCGTAGTGTATCTGCCGTAGCGTGGCATGCTCCCGCCACCATGCCGTCGGCATGATTGGCTTTTACCATAATAACACCAAAGGTCAGATAATCCGAAAGTAGGATCTCCTTAGCTTTCTCCAGTGTCATGCCTTTATTTTTACGGATTTCATAGAATAGATCTACATATTCATCTAGTCTTTCACATGTCTCCGGATTGATAATGGTTACGCCGTCCAGTTCGATTTCCAGCCAGGTGGCACCGTCCATGATCTTCTCGCGATTGCCAATCATAATGATATCAGCGATACCTTCCTCAATGATGTGCGAAGCTGCGATCAAAGTCCTTTTATCGGTTGTCTCCGGTAAGACTATCTTTTTGCGGTCCGCACGCGCTTTATCCTTGATGGTTTCAATGTATGACATGTTGCTCTTCCTCCTGCGGCTTTCTCAATATAGTGTGAAGCTATCAGCTATCATCAGTATACCGAACCATGGGTTTTTTGTAAACAGTAAGGTTTCGTTGATTTCCTGTTTGGATGCTGGAAAGTTTGTTACAGTAAACCGGCTGAATGGCATAAATCAAACTGTATGAATACCACCTGGAATTTATAATCAAGAGGCTCCTGATATTTAATAATTGTCAAGCAGTCATTAAAGTGTTTTCATTTTTATGGACAAAGGTCAAAGAACGATTGAATTAAGCCAGTTTGCTTTGCCCTTTGGTCATCTCTTCTGGCTGGCGGAGTGGTGGGTAAAGAACCGGTAAATGGCCTTAAATTCAGCAAAAACAGCTTACCGCAAAATGAATTCCAACAATAACCTTAACGTTGCATCTTTTACCAATTCATGCTACCTTATAATTAAAAAGATTCGAGATACGGAAAAGAGGATTTCCTTGAAAACGATCGGAATAATTGCAGAATATAATCCGTTTCATAACGGACATCAGTATTTGATCGAAGAAGCCCGGAAAGCATCTGGTGCTGATTACTGTATCGTTGTCATGAGCGGTAATTTTGTTCAGCGCGGCGCACCGGCCATGGCCGATAAATATGTCAGGACCCAGATGGCCTTATTGAACGGAGCTGACCTGGTCCTGGAACTTCCGGTCTGTTACGCTGTCGGAAGCGCCGAGTATTTTGCCCGGGGTGCTGTTAGCTTGCTGGATAAGCTCGGCGTTGTCCAGGCCTTGGCTTTTGGCAGTGAATGCGGTGAGATCGAGCCTCTTGCGGAAGCCGCCCGTCTGCTGGCGAGGGAAGAACCCCTTTTTCAGGCGTTGCTGCGGGAGAATCTAAAAAACGGCCTGTCCTTCCCGGCCGCCAGATCGAAATCGCTGACCCAGATGAAGGACAGCGAGGCCGCTGTCCTTCCCCCGGAACTCCTTGATTCTCCGAATAACATTCTTGCAGTTGAATATTGCAAAGCACTGCGGCAACGCAACAGTCCGATTGTCCCTATGACGCTCCGCCGTAAGGGAGCTGGTTTTCATGATGTACATATTGCCGACAGCAGTCTGGAAAAAGCGTTCGCTTCTGCTACTGCGCTCCGGAATATGATAAGAATAAAAAAAAGCAACGAGGAAATCGCTCCTTATGTACCGCAGAATGTTCTGCCGCTTTTGGCGCATCTGACGCCGGGAATGCCGCCGGTCAGTGAAGAGGACTTTTCTCTTCTGCTTCATTATAAGCTTCTTCTGGATGCCCCTGAGGGCTTTCGTAAATATATGGATGTCAGCAAGCCACTGTCGGACAAGATCAGGAAAAACCTTTCTGCTTATACGGGATACCAGGATTTCATCCTGGCCCTGAAATCCAAAGACCTGACTTATTCCCGGATCAGCCGCTGTTTGCTGCATATTCTGCTTGACATAACTGCTGCCGATATCGTCAGGTATGAAACTGATGATATGATATATTATGCCCGGATGCTGGGATTCCGCAAATCAGCGGGAAAATTGCTGCATGCCATAAAGCTTAGTTCCTCCGTCCCTTTACTCTCCAAGCTTGCTGATGCTCCTTCTCTGTTTGCAGGTGCTGCTTCTGCTTCTCTGCTTGCTGATGATGCTGCTTCTGCTTCTCTGTTTACTGATGCTGATGCTACTTCTCTGCTTGACGATGCTGCTGAAAAGCCGTCATCGAACGGGCTGGACATGCTCCGCAAAGATATTCAGGCGGCGCACCTGTATGACATGATATATTCTGTCAGGTACGGGACGCCTAAGAGCAATGAATACACCCGGGGTATTGTCACGGTGTCTTAGCTGGTCATGATTCTTCCGTTCTGGCCACGATCTGGTTTCTCCCCCTTTGCTTCCCTACATACAGGAGCCGGTCGGCTTCCCTGACCATCTGGTCATAGTCAATATTTTCCCCGGCAACAATGCCGAATGTCATGGTCACGGCCAGCTCTTCTTCTCCGTACCGGATCCTGGCTACCCGCAGTTCCTCCATCAGGACATTCAGCTTGCTTATCGCTGCTTCCAGCGTGTCTTTTTCATAGACGATGATAAATTCTTCACCGCCCCATCTGGCCGTAAAGCCGCTGCCGGCAATATGTTTCTTTAACATAAGGGCCACGTTGTTGAGAACCCGGTCGCCGCATTCATGGCCGTAGTTGTCGTTGACTTTTTTGAAAAAATCGATGTCCCCCAGCGCGACCGCAAAAGGCTGGCCGGTTTCGGCCGCTTTCTGCCGGACCTGTTTGAGCCTCCGCTCGCCGAACCGCCGGTTATACATCTGGGTAAGGACATCCCTTTCCACCAGCTCCCGCAGTTCCTTCTGCATATTGACGGCATGGTGGCCCATTTCCCCGACCTCGTCATTGCGGCGCAGTACTTCCTCCTCCAGTTCGGCGTTCAGGTTGCCCTTTTCTACTTTACCCAGAAATCCCCTTAACCGGTTCAACGTGGCAATCAGCTTGCGGGCATAGGAAGCCGAGAACAGGCCAGTAATCAGCATGCCGGCCAGGGCAAGGCCGAAAATGGGCAGCAGGCTGTTGCGGACATACTGATCCACCTGGTCGGAAGGCTTGCCGACAAACATCATCCCCACGCAGCTTCCGTCAGAATTGACCAATGGCATATAATAAGCAAAATATGGTAGCTCTCCTACTTCGACGGCCGGATAAAACTTAGCCTGACCGGTATATAGGACATCTTCCAGGATTACGGAGTTGGCTCCGGTGGCAATGATCCTGTCGCCGTACGTATTCTTGATGGTGGTGATGATCCTGGTGTCGGAATAAAAGAGCGTGAATTCCAGGCCGGTTTTTTCCTTCAAGGAATCTATTATTTCATAGTCATCGTTGAGCCGGTGTTCTCCCTTAAAGACTGCCAGGCCGGAGCCGCTGCTGGTCTCTTCGGTAACCAGCTCATAATCGCCCGGATATAAGGTGTCATAAATCATGATGGCGGTAGACCCCATGCTCTGTAAGCCGTGCTGCACTTCCTGATACATGGCCGTGCTGAAACGGGAAGAGCTGGAGGCGACAATCACTAACGCAAATACAAACAGCGGAACCGTCGTTATCATCAGTATATCCCGATATAGCCCGCCCTTGATTTTGCCAGTTTCCATACGTATCCTCCTGATGCCGGCCATGAAATCAGTTTTCTTGTCCGGATGGCCGCTCGGCCATGTTTATTTTATCGATAACTATTATTGTAATCGAGTAATGAATCGCAAAGATTCCGATCTTAATGAATCATTACGAAATCGCTTATAGGAAGCGATGCATTACATTGATAATACGATAGGTTTCATCAGATTGCAATCAGTTTTTTGATGACCACCGATGCCAGCAGCAGCCCGGCTGAGGCCGGGACAAAGGAAACGCTTCCGGGAACGCTTCTGGTGCCGTCCATCATGATGCGGGACGGTTTGATCGGATCTTCACGGGAATAAACTGTGTCCAGGCTGCCGATGCCTCTGGCCCGTAGCTCTTTTCGCATTACTTTTGCCAGCGGGCAGACACTGGTCCGGTAGATGTCCGCCACCTCCAGACGGGAAGGATCCAGCTTGTTGCCGGTTCCCATGCAACTGATGATCGGGATTCCGTGGCGGTCGGCCTGCACGACCAGTTCCAGCTTGGCCGTGACCGTATCGACGGCGTCGATGATATAAGAATAGCTTGTAAAGTCGAAACGTTCCATGATTTCCCCGGGGATGACGAAACAGTGATGGGTCTCCACCACTGCTTCGGGATTGATATCCAGGATCCGTTCCTTCATGACCTCTGTCTTAAGCCGGCCGACCGTTTTCACCGTCGCGATGATCTGGCGGTTCCTGTTGCTGTGCGACACTACGTCGCGGTCCACCAAAGTCAGCCGGCCGACGCCGGCCCTCGCCAGTGCTTCTGCCGCATAGCCGCCGACACCGCCGATGCCGAACACCGCCACATGGGCCGAACGCAGACTGGCCGTTGCTGCTTCTCCCAGCAGCATTTCTGTCCGTTCTTTCCATTGTTCCATGTTTATATATTCTCACTTATATAGATTTGGGCGCGGCTCTGGATAATATCCACCACCTCCTCTACTGTTTTCTGCCCTTCAAAATAGGGGGCAGTTTCTTCTCTGATTATCGTCTGCAAGTCAGAATCATAATTGGCCGTCTCATTGACTGACATGATAAAATCCTTAAGTTTCGCCCATTCTTCGGCACTGAGCGGTTCTAACAGAAACTCCTCATCATTTACATAGTAATACTCTTCTGTTTCTACACGGTTCCCCTGCTCGTCGGTATAATAGGTTTTCTCCATCGCTTCTTCGCCAGCTAGCTCAAACGCCTTCCGGGTAATGGGAAGCTGGTATTGCGAATTCTCGGCCTGATATTCCTCGCTCAGATAATATCTCAGAATCTCCCAGGCAACCTCTTTGTGATCAGACCTGGCTGATATGGCAAAGGAGTTAAAGCTGCTGATTGACGATCCCAACCCGTTTTCCGAAGGGAACCCGATCATCGTCACTTCTTCACCGAAGGTCTCTTCTTGTGTCCGTTTAAACCATCTGAAGGAATCTATACTGTTAGTCTGCGCTAATACTTTTCCATCCCTAAAAGAGTTCCGGGATTCCATCCAGTAGCTTTCATCATAGGCGGCATAATCGATTTCAACCGGATAGGTCTTGATATATTCCAGCAGCTGGATAAATTCTTCGCCGTCAAAATTACACTTGCCTGTCTCCCAGTCAATAAACTGCTCTCCGCAATAGTTTATATAATAATATAGCATCGTCTCCTGGGTCATATCGGCAAACAAAGTGGTACCTTCCGGCCTCTGAGCCAGGATGTCTTGGGCTTCTTTAAGCGTCCACCCCGGTTCGCTTCCTACCACCGAAGTCTTAGCAAACACTGTCGAAATATAAAAGTGCGGAACCAGCTGATAAAGTTTCCCGTCTACCGTGAAAGCCTCGACTACATTGGGCAAGAGATCATCGATACTCAGTTCCTCATCCTTTTCGAGCAGTGGCAGCAGATCGGCAAAAAGACCTTTCGCGATGTAGCTTTTTATCGGAATATCCGCTGACAATAACAGGATATCCGGGATTTTGCCGGAAGCGATGTCGGAATTGAGCCGGTTTACCCCGGCATAATCTTCCGGAGTGCCGTACATGGAACTATAATCCAGCAGCTGAATGCGGTAGTCGTTACTGCTCTTGTTAAACTTGACAATCTGTCCTTTGACTTGATAGTCAATATAAGTACCGGCCATGGTGATACTGACCTTATCCGGCACTTCTTCGGGCGGAATCTTGGTAAAGCGGGCAAGATAATTTTTCCCTTCAAAATTATCGTAAATGACTCCCATAATAATGGTCGGATCCTGCCCCCATATATTGCTGATATTATTGATATCTAGATCGGAATCAAGAAAGTTCATCAGTTTTATCTTGTCCTGACCTAGATTATATCCATAAAGATCATGGTTGTCGGAGATGAAGATATCATAGCCGACACCCGCGCTTAAGCTATAGGAATAGGTACTGCCGGTTAATTTATGCTCTTCTCCCAGAACACCGCTATCCGGATTCAGCTCCTGAATAACCATGGCGCCATCATCATGGCGGTAGCTAAGTAGCCGGCCGTCTGCAAGTGTCAAAAGCATCGCATAATAATCTGCAAATTCCGCTGCGCCGGGACCGGACAGCTTAAGCAGGCCCTGATAGTTTCCGTCACTATCAAACTTGGCATATTTGCTGCCTGTGCTGATCAGCAGCTCGTCATCAGGAAGACAGACCAGCGAGTTGACATAGATATAATTCTGGTCATTGATCTCAGCGATGTCATTCAGGCAGACACTCCACTCCTCACTGCCGCTCATGTCCAGCCGGGTCAGGTAATTCAGTTCTGTGGGGATTTCCGTTACGCTCAGCCGGCCGGCATCTGCTGCCGAATCGTCATCTTCCCCAGCTTCTTCTGTGTCAGCAGTTTCTTCAATGTCGCCGGTTTCTTCGCCATCACTGGTTTCTTCGCTGTCAGCGGTTTCTTCGCCATCGCTGGTTTTTTCGCTGTCAGCGGTTTCTTCGCTATCGCCAGATTCTTCGCTATCGGCAGCTGCTTCTGGATCATCAGCTTCTACCGTCCTTACGAGGCTACCGATCGGAAGTTCCGGTGTCACCGGATCATCCGGTACATTATATACGGTTTTGATACAGAATAAATCGCCATTGTCATTACCGGTCACGGTATTAATGTAAACGCCCTGGGGCTGCTCGAATTCAGCGCGGCTGATGATTTCTCCTTGTTCATTTAACTGGGCAACGATCAGGCTTTGCGTAACAGCGGCATCATCATAAACCATGCCGTACATATAGGCGGCATTGCCTGCCACGACCATGGTCGTAAGCGCTTCCATTTCTTCCGATGCCGGCAGCTCTTCATGACGGTAGATATAGTCTTTGCTGGCTATTGTATCGCTTCTGCCGCCGCAGCCCGACAATATCAACGCCAGGATGCCGATTGCAGTAAACAGAAGTGTCATTTTTTTATTTTTTTTGGTTTTTTTCATGCTCCTCATGGGTATCATGCTCTTCATGGCTACCATGCTCTTCACGGGTATCCTGTTCATCGTAAGAATATTCATAAAATTCTCCTTTGGTTTCGCTTTTCTCAAAGCTCGGACTTTTTGCCTTAGCCCGCTTCCTTTCCTTTATCTTCAGTATTACATAAACGATTGCATCAGCAATAAACTGGAATACCTGCTTCCATGTCCATGTCCGGCGGCGATATGCCAGAAACAGTACAATTACTATGATAACGACGGGCACTGCCAGAAATAAGGCCCTGAACAGGAGCATAAGGGCCAGGATATCCTCAAAACCCCTGGCATGGTTTTCCCAGTAGGGATAGCTGAGGGCATTTTGCTGCATGGAGCGGACACCGAAATCCGCGATCACGGTCAGCAGCGGCTGCAAGGAATAGCGGTCGGTATTATCGATTACCTGCATCTGTCTTTCGTCAAAGCCAAATCTTTCCTTTACCAGGCGGTAGGCAAAACCGCTGACCGGATTGGGCATGACCGCTTCATACTGCTTGATTCCGGCGGTCTCTCCATAGGCTGCCAGGGTTTCACAGGATACATAGACAGTTCCCGGCGTCAAGCCGGCATTTTCCCACATCCGCCCTTCCGGATGGCTGATTACGCCGGCCACAATGTGTGGAACCGACTGGATCATAACCTGCATGCCTGCTATGTCATTGGAACCGAACAGCTGCCATGCCGCCACTTCATCCAGGATAACAAAATCCCGCATCAGGTCATTTCCCGAAAAATAAGCACCGCTCAACAGCCTGAGCGGATGAAACAGGAAGAAGTCGCCGCCGGTGCCGATGGCCTGAGCCTCCAGACGGTTATCGCCGTTCTCAAGGACGATCGTTCCCTGGCTGCAGTAAGCGTCAATAAAAGCACGGGCATTCTCGTTGGCCGCTACATAGGATGCTTCCCGCAGGCCGGTCTCAATCTGATCACGAAAAGAATAAATCTGATCCTGGTCAATCGGCACGGTTTCGGCAAAAAAGCAGCTGACCTGAGAAAATTCGCCATCCTGCGACCAGCGCTGCGCCGCCCGCTGGTCGTCCAGCGCCCCCCGCAGCTGCTGTGATACTACTGTTATGATAATAAAAACAAGAAAAGAACCACAAACCACGGAAGTAAGCACAAACTGCTTTGGTGAAATATTTGCGAGTAGTTTTTTCATGCCTGCCTCCTCTAAGATTATTTGTACATTACCTGAAATCCATATTCATCCGGTAATCCTTAAGATCAATCAGGCAGCCTTACCTGCTGTCCTGCCGTGACGGGCTTGGTCGCCGTTGTGATGACATATTCCCCGTACCCGTATAAAGCGCCTGATATTGCCATATTATTGTCATCGGATGCCAGTTCTTCCACATCCACCCGGTTGGCGATATAACGGGTTCCCAAAGGAGTGCCGCGCTCTTCGATCGTCAGGATGAATTTGCCGTTTGAGTCTTCCCTGATGGCGCTTTTGGGAACTACCAGCTCATAGTCACTGCTTCTTTGGCCTACGGAAATAGAAAGTGCTTGTCCGTTCTGGATATTTTCGCCGTCCACGGAAAAAACCAGCAGCCGGTTCCGTCCCGGGTTATCCGGATCAGACCGGATCGATGTCAGGATGACCTGGACGTCATTGTAATACCAGGCATTGTCCAGTTCCGCGTTATCGCCTACAGCGACTTTCGCGGCTTCTTCGTTGGTTACCGAAAGGCTCATCGTAAAACCCTTTCCGGCAACCTGAATCACGGCGATTTCTTCGTCAAGCTTCATCGTTTCCCCGGCCACATGGGCAAGCGATGTCACCGTCCCGGCAACCGGGGCAGTAATGGCGGAACCGGCAGACTTTTCTTTCAGTTCTTCGATTTCCGCTTCTTTTTCTTCGATCTGGTCATTCTTGCTGTCCAGGTTGAGTTCGGCCTGGAGGTTGGTGATTAATTCGGTCTGGTCGGCCTGGACAGTCTCCAGTTGCGTCTGCGCAACTGCCAGGGCGGCATTGGCTTCGATTAACTTGTCATTTATTTCTTTTTGAGTGTTAGCATTCGTAATATTATTTTCTTTGTCAGTCAGTATCTGTTCCGCCGTTAACTGAGCTTCCTGAGCATCATATAAATCATCTTGTGCATCTGACAAATCATCGATCTCTTTCTTAAGTTTATTTTCAATATCGGCTAGATTTGTCAGGGCGCTTTGATAATTTGCCTGAGAAGTATCCCAGCCATCTACTGCCGCCTGCGCACTGACCACAGCTGCTTCCGCCTCATTATACTTGGCCACAACGCTGTCATACGCCTCCACTGAATCTTTACTGTCGTCAAAGTCGGTAATTAATTGATAAAGAAGCTCATATGTTTTTGCTTCCTCTAATGCTTCATCAAAATCAAGCGTAGCCTCGCCAGGATCCAGGGTTCGTATGATACCGTTGATCGTTGAGGTCACATATTCTTTTGCGGCATCTCTATCGATCACTGCCTGATCACGTATTGCCTCAACGGATGCCTTGCTTTGTCCGGCCCCCGCTGCTTCCAAGGCAGTCAAGCGCGCAACTGCAGTTTCTTTTTGACTTTCTAATTCAGTAACCTGTAGCTGATCGGAATCCACCTCTTTTTGAGCACTGATTACACTCTCTTTTGCTTCTGTTACTGCCGCTGTCTCCCCTGTGGTATCAGGGGTTTGATTATTTTTTAATAGTTCAAGCTGGGTGTTCAAATTGTCGATTAAAGTCTGTTGTGCCGCCACACTATTTTCCGCCTCCGTCACGCTGTTTTGCATAGCGGCGATCTGGGCCTGCATAGAACTGAAGGAATCGATATTGCCATTTTCGACTTTATTGATCGTGGAGCTGGATGCCTCCCCGCTAAACAGTGACAGCATATATTCCAGGACGAGGGCATCCAGTTCCGCTTCCGCGGTCTTGAGCTCCTCGCTCTCCGCCTCTTCCAGGTAGTAGAGGATGTCATCTTTCTCCACCACGTCGCCCTGTTCCACGGCAACACTGGTGATGACGCGGCTCTCCTTGGCGATCACGCTGTACGGATCGCTGGCTTCCACGTTGCCGGTGCCCCGCACCTTGGCCGTGATACTTCCTGACTGCACATAGGTGGTAGCCACCTCCGGCAGCGAATAATTCATGAAGGTATTGGAAAAGAAGGTGAGAATCAACAGCACCACCAAAAATATAATTGTCGCATTTTTAACCCATTCTTTTCTTTTTGATGTACTCTCTTTCATGTTCTCCTCCAGTCAGTCATACGTAATGATTTATTTTAGGATGCAGCCGCATCGGGGCCTGTCTCATATTAACCTTTGATTCCGCCCTGGTAGGTGATTCCTTCCACCAGGTAGTCTTCCCCATAGAGAAATACCAGGATCGGCGGTACCATATAAATCGTCGCCACGGCAAATGCCAGCCCGATCTCACCCTGGTTAATCCTCGCCAGAAACACCGACAGCGGGTGATAAAGCGAATCGGTCAGTAAGATCAACGGCGGCTCTACCATATTCCAATAGTCGATGAAGACCAGGATGGCAACCGAGCCGATAGCTCCCTTGCACAGCGGCATCGCAATTTTCATAAAAAGCTGCCATTCCCCCGCCCCGTCAATCTGAGCCGCCTCCAAATAAGACATCGGTATCTTCCGCATATATTTGGTCAGCAGGAAGACCGCAAAGGGTGAAAATATCCCCGGAAGCCAGATCGCCCAGTGGGTATCGATGATGTTCAGCCAGCCGGAAACCAGGAAATTGGGAACCAGGGTGACCTGGTAAGGCATCAGCATCAAGATGATGTAGGCAAAAAAGATCAGCTCTTTTATCCGGCCCTGATATCTGGTAAAACCAAATGCGGCCAGCGTCGCCAGCGCCAGCTGGAAGAGCACGATCGGCACAGTCAGGATCACCGAGTTCCAGAACTTTATTAGATAGTCGGGACTTCGCAGCAATACCGACATATATTGGCTGAAAGACACCATGTCCGGGATGAATTTTAAGTTGACTGTTTCTGAAATAAACACTTTGCCGCCGGAATCATTGACGGCAAACACCTGTCCGTAATTGGAGGATATCTCTGAGGCGGACATGAACGAATTGGTTATGGTCAGGATAATCGGCATCAGAAAAAGTGCGGCAAAACAAGCGGCAACTGTCGTTGCCAGGGCAATCCTCACGAACATGACCCGTTTTTTCCGGTCCGCTTTTTTTTTCACCTTGTCCTGCCATCTTTCCAGTGACAGTTCCCGGGAAAGCTTCTGGTTCTTCTTCACTCCGATTTCCTTTCCAGGCCACAGTATTCTCTGGCTCTCACCATTCTCTGGCTCTCAACATCCTCTGTACTTCAGTACTTCTGACTTTAAGCAGCTTCCGGCAGACTCTGGCTTTCAGCATCCTCTAACCTTCGACATCCCTACCGAAATAATTCTCCGCGACGAAAAGGATCCCGATCAGGATGACCATCACGACGGACATCATGATCGCCGCTGCTGATAAATTCTGATAGTTCAGATCGCGGAACATGTTGTTCATATAATGCTGCAGCAGGTAGACGGTACTATAAGGGTAATCTGTCGTCAGTAAATAGACTTCCCGAAAAACCTTGAAAGAATTTATCAAGGACATAATCGTGACAAATAACAGCGTGGCTGACAGATAGCGGAGCTTGATATACCAGAATATCTGGAGCGGAGAGGCACTTTCCAGAACCGCCACCTCCAGTATCTCTTTAGGAATACTGGAAAGCGCTGCCATAAAAAGTATCATATTGTAGCCCAGGTTTTTCCACAGGAATAAAATGATGATTACTACTTGCCCGTATTCGGATTTGAACCAGTCGATCTTAGATCCGCCGAATATCGCCAGCAGGTCGTTGGCAACCCCGTTATAATGGAACAGCACCTGCCAGATCAGCACGATGGACGCGATGGGAACCATCATCGGGCTCAGGAAAAAGGTCCGGAACTGGGTCCGGTAGGGGATCTTGCTGTTCAGCATCATGGCCAGCACCAAGGCCAGCACCACGGCCAGCGGCACCGCCACTCCGGAAAAGGTCAAGGTATTGGTGGCAGCTTGCCGGAAGGCGTTGTTATTAAATACTTTAACGAAATTGTCAAAAAACACAAACTCGCGGTTGATCGGATTGTCCACCATAGAATAAAAGAAGACAACTAAAAAAGGCGCAATAAAAAACAACAGCACCCCGGAAACACTGGGGAAAAGGCAGAGTATGGCAATCCTTCTCCCTTTTCTCTCGCGATTCTGAATCTGGCTGCTGTCCTGCTTGTTCATCAGGCGCAGCTGCTTGCGGTCGGCTTTTTCTTTGCTGATTTTTCCTGTTTTCTTTATTTTTGCCTTTTTCACTGAGCCCCCTGCATTCCACAGACTGTGTCTGGGAAACTGTTTCTCTTAGTAATCATTATCTTCCTGTATCGTCGTCGCCTTCTGTGCAGCAGCCAGCCTGTATCGTCGGTTACCTTCTGGGCAGCCAGCTGTATCGTTGGCAGCTTGTGTGTGGCAGCCAGCCTGAAAAGTTAAGCTATCACCTACAGCTAACTGTTCTCACTGACATAGATCTCGACCCTGCTCTGGATGACATCAGCCACCTCTTGCGCCGTTTTCTGTCCTTCGAAATAGCTTGCGGTTTCTTCATAGATAATATTATTTAGCTCATCATCATAACTGGGCAGGCTTTGTGCGCTTTGGATCAGTTCTTTAAACTGCGTCACTTGCTCTTGTGTGGAAGCGGTAATATCAACACTGAAATCATCATAGCCCCAGGATGAAGATCCGATATTGCCATCGGGATTGACCGCCTCCTGACAGATTTCTTCCAGCTTCGACTTGGTAATCGGAAGGCTATAGCGGGAAAATCCCGTTCCGCCTGCCGTCGGTTCTTCGGCATAGAGATAGGCAAAAAACTCCCAGACCCCTTCCTTATGGTCTGACCGCTCACTCATCCCCATGCTGTTGATCGGACTGATCCTGATACCGCTGCCCTCAGGAACAGGAAAGCCGATAAACTTTACTTTACCTTCGTGCATCCCTTCTAACACCTGCAGGAAATCAATCTCGTTGATATGTTCATTGGTCATGAGGAAAGCGCCGGAACTGATGCCCCCACGGGTGCCGATCTCATGATCATACTCGGTTCCGTATGTTTTGGCATACTCCAATATCCTGATAAAATCCTCTCCCTGAAAATAACATTCTCCGGTTTCCCAGTTAATGAACATACCGGGAGTGCTGGTTACCATCAATGACAAAATGGTATCGGCTGTTCCCCTCAGCAACCGGGAGTCGGGATATTGGGCGGCAAATTCCAGCATTTCGTCTAAGTTCCACCGTTCGATGCCCTGAAGCTTTTCAGCGCTTCCTACTAAAGCGTTGATCCCATATTGCGTCATAATCCCGTATAGCCTGCCATCCTTTTCATACGCTGTCAGGATATTTTCCAGATAATCCTCCCGATGAAAGCTTTCATCGGCATCCATATAGGGATAGATATCCGCCAGTATCCCCTGACTGATCAGCTGGTCAAGATTGGCCTGGTTAAGGTCAATGATATCCGGGCAGTCCGGTCCGGTCAGATCGTTATTATACTGGATCATCATGGCTTCATAATCGTCGGAAGCATAATCTTTGATCTGAATCCGGTACTTGTCATTGCTTTTATTGAAGTTGACCACTGCGGTACTGATATCACTGCTGATATATCGGCCGCCATAGGTGATGATTTCTTTCCTCGGCAGTTCACCGGCGACCGTCTGCTTCAAGACGGCCAGCTCTGTAATGGTTTCCAGACTCACATCGGATGAAAATTGGTTGTAACGGCGGCTGAATATCCAGAAATCCTTGTCACCTGACACTCCGAACTGGGAAACATCACTGGCAACGATATCGCTGTCGATCCAGTCTAACAGCTTGATGCAGCTGCCGGTTTCAATCGTGCACTCATAGATACCGACACCGTCATTAACCAGGATGCCAGTGGAACCGCCGGAGACAAAATTAAGGTTATTCATACTTGAAATACCGGTCAGGACGATATCCGAACCAAATGCCCGGGTGTCAAAATCCGCTTTTCTGATTTTGTTTCCGTCACCACTCCAGACGGATACATAGACACTGCCGTCAGAGCTGCTGAAAACATCTTCGATGTAATCGCTAGTGTCCAGTATGCCTTTCAGCTGGCCTTCGGCATCGATGCCGATCAGCGACTCCCCTCCGGCATCATTGCTTGCGCTGAAATAGAGATTGCCCAGACCGTCGCCCACCATGTCGCGGATGTATCGCTCTCCTTCCGATAAAAAGACTTCTGTGATGTCTTTGGAGGCTGATACTTGTCCGTCAAGGGTTACGTCGGTCAGGAAATAACTGATATTTTCTTCATTATAAGTGCTGCCAAACAAAGTAAAACCACCATCGCGGTTTACTGCCATCGACTGAACCTCTTTATTTTCGTCAGGGAACCGTAACGGTATTTCTTCATTGTCACTGTCGGCAATGTCACTGTCGGCAATGTCACTGCTGGCAATGTCACCGCCGGTGATATCCGTCCTATATAAGAGAATGTTCTGTGAAAAAGGATCCTGGGCATCATAGCTGACAGTCAGAAAATACAGGCTGCCCCCCAGTTCCTGAGTGTCAACGATATGGCCATTGCTCAATCCCAAATCCAATTCTTTGTACTCGGGAGCATAGACGATCCTGTCAGGATCCCAGTCATCACTTTCACTGCCGCATCCTGTCGCTGTCAACATGAAACAGCTCAGTAATCCTGAGAGGATGATAAATCTGATGAATCTATTAAATGAGTTCATTTATGACTCTCCTATTGCGTATCTCGCAGTATTTGCTTGCCGTTTTCCAGAGCTTGAAAAAATTGCACATTGTGCTGACCATATATCTTACATTTCAGTTTACTATAGCATAAAAGCAATATCCAGGCAAATTAATATTTGATTAAGGTATTGATCAAAATTGGTTACATGATCACTGGCAAAGCAACCCAATCAGTTTTTAAAGCTATGGATCGGAGCCGGTATCCGTCCGCCGCGGTTGATGAAAGCATCACAGGAGAACTTGTTGACCGGCATAATCGGCGCGTATCCCAGCAGACCGCCGAATTCCGCCGTCTCGCCCACGCCCTTGCCGATGACCGGTATGATCCGTACCGCTGTGGTTTTTTGATTGACCATGCCAATCGCCATTTCATCGGCAATAATGCCGGATAGGGAAGTGGCTTTGGTGTCTCCGGGAACCGCGATCATATCAAGGCCTACCGAACAGACACAGGTCATGGCTTCCAGTTTCTCCAGCGTAAGCGCACCGGCCGCCACTGCGTCGATCATGCCCTGATCTTCGCTGACCGGAATAAAGGCCCCGCTCAGGCCGCCGACGTAGGAAGAGGCCATGACGCCGCCTTTTTTGACCTGATCGTTGAGTAAGGCCAATGCAGCCGTCGTGCCCGGCGCACCGGCATATTCCAGGCCGATTTCGCAGAGAATGTCGGCCACGCTGTCCCCGATTGCCGGGGTCGGAGCTAACGACAGATCGACGATGCCGAAAGGCACGCCGAGCATCCGGGAAGCCTCCTGCGCGACCAGCTGGCCGACCCTGGTCACTTTGAAAGCGGTCTTCTTGATGGTGTCGCAAAGGACTTCAAAATTCTTATCCCTGACCTTGCTGACCGCTGTTTTTACCACGCCCGGGCCGCTGACGCCGACGTTGATTACCTTGTCGGTTTCGGTGACGCCATGAAAAGCGCCGGCCATAAAAGGATTGTCGTCCGGGGCGTTACAGAAAACTACCAGCTTGGCACAGCCGAGAGAATCCTTTTCTTTGGTGCGTTCTGCTGTCTGTCTGATGATGTCGCCCATCAGCTTCACCGCATCCATGTTGATCCCGGTCTTGGTGGAAGCCAAGTTAACGGAACCGCAGACCCAGTTCGTGGACGACAAGGCCTCGGGCATGGAAGTAATCAGCATTTCATCGGCTTTTGTCATTCCTTTCGCCACCAGCGCCGAATATCCGCCGATAAAATTCACGCCGACGGCGGCAGCCACGTCATCCAAGGTCCTGGCAATCGCCACAAAGTCCTCCGGCCTGTTGCATGCCGCGCCGCCGACCAGGGCAATAGGGGTCACGGAAATCCGCTTATTCACTATCGGGATGCCGAACTCGCGGGATATCTCTTCTCCGGTTTTTACCAGGTTCTTAGCGGAGTCATAGATTTTATTGTAGATCTTGGTATTGAGCGACTTCAGATCCGAATCTATGCAGTCAAGCAAGCTGATGCCCATGGTGATAGTGCGGACATCCAGGTTTTCCTTTTCTATCATCTGGTTGGTTTCAGTCACTTCATAAATGTTAATCATGCGGCTTGCCTTTCTGTCTTATCTTTATGATTTTTATGAATCTTTACGCTCGTTACAATCTTTACGCTCGTTACGGTCTTTACGCTATTATAACCCTTTATCCTTTAAATAATAACTCAAAAAACTGCATCATAGCCCCTGGTTTTTCAGCTGACGATAGTCAGATCCGGTGCATGCTGTCAAATATTTCCTCGCGCTGGCACTTGATGATAACGCCGATCTCCTCGCCAAGGGCCTGCAGGTCATCGGCGATTTCCGCGAACTGCTTTGCGGCATTTTTCATGTCGGTTATCATCATCATATTAAAATAATCCTGTACGATTGTCTGTGAGATATCTTCAATGTTGATGTTATTGTCCGCAAGATAGGTACAGACTTTTGCGATGATGCCTACTGTGTCTTTCCCTACAACGGTTATAATCGTTTTTTTCATATATTTCATGCCTGACATACTACTGAAAGACTGGTTTTGCATGGCTCCTTATTAGATTTTCTTTCAGCTCTTATCATGGTGCCAATGATATAGCTAGGCTATATGGATGACCGGCGAAACTTCGCTCCGCGCCGCGACCTGCAGGGGGAAATCAGTTGCCTTGAAGTTACTGGCGGCCATGTTGACTTCCACCTTGACCGTCTCATAGGCCAGTTCCGGCAGATTGTTTTCTTTGCTCAGGTGCCCGAGCAAGACCGTCTGCAGCTTGTCATGCAGGATCCGGCTCAGCAACCTGCCGGCCAGTTCATTCGAGAGATGCCCCCGCTCTCCCAGAATCCGCTGCTTCAGATAATAAGGGTATGACCCGACCTGAAGCATGTTGACATCATGATTGGCTTCCAGCAAAAGGGCATCCATGCCCCGCAGCGATTCCACGGTATAGTCATTGTAGCAGCCCAGATCGGTGACGACACCGATCCGCTTGTTGCCGTAATGGATGCGGTAAGCGACCGGCTCGGCAGCATCATGGGAAATCCGCATGGGGTTACAGGTAATATCCTTGATGGTGACTTTTTCATCGGCTTTGATCTCATGGAACAGCTCTTCGTCAATGTCACCGTAGCTGCTCCTTTTCAGTGCTGCTATCGTCCCTCTGGTGGCGTAGATGGGAGTGCCGTAGCGGCGGGCCAGTATTTTGAGCCCGCAGATATGATCGCTGTGTTCATGGGTGATGAATATCCCGTCAAGGTCTCTTCCGGTCAGATCCAGCTGGACCAGGCCGGCTTCCGTCCGCTTCCCGCTTATGCCGGCGTCAATCAGGATATGGGTGGTCTCTGACCCTATGTAAATGCAGTTGCCGCTGCTTCCGCTCGCGATACTGCATAATCTCATAGCATTAATCTCATCTTATCTGTCTCCTATCCGTTAGCGTCTCCAGTAGATCTCCAGGTCATCGTCAGGACTGAGCGGCTCCATATACTGTGCCGGATGCCCGTTAATCCGAGTGACAATGCTTCTGCCCCGGGAATCACTCAGGTCAAAGTCAATGAAGTCAAATACATCGACAAAAACATACTGCTGCTTTCCTGACAGCTCTACCACGTCTCCGTTAACCGTAATAGTCGTCCGTTTTGCCGTTGGCGCTGTTTGAGAACGGTATTCGGCTGCCGTTAACGGCTCACCGGTTTCCGTGCCGTCTTCCCCAAGACTGCCATTTTCACTTTTGTCATTATCATCTTTGTCATTTTTACCGCCGTCATCTTGCAGCCCGGCTTTTCTTTTTCCTGATTCCACATCGGACAGCTGCAGCTCTTCAAGCGTCCAGATGACCGAAAAGTTCTCGTAGACAGGGGTAGTCAGTTCCGCCGCTTTATTATTTACATAAAGGTTCATCTGGGGGTCGAGGATGACATCCATAAACTCGGCGATCTGCTTTAAGGTATAGTAATTGGTCAGCACGATCTCGTCATTTTCTCGGATGTCATAGTAAATCGACTGCAGTTCCCCGTTCACCAGGGCAAACTTGGGAAGCTCAACTTTCTTTTCATTGACGGTGACCGTAATGATGTCACGCAGCTCGGGAAGTTCACCGACAGTCATGGCTCCCGGTTCGCCAATGGTTGATTCCTTGACGACAATCACGTCATTGCTGTGAATCGGGGTGTAAATATCGGCCGCCTCGCCGTTGACGGTAATCACGGCGGCTTCGCCGGCCTGGCCGCGGATCATCCGAGCCTTGCCGTTGACATAGAAGGTCAGTTCTTTTCCGCGCCTGGGGAAAAGGGCTTCATTGGGGAACTGGGCCTGCATCGCAGCATCCACGACCGCCAGCCGGTTATTGTCGTAAAGCTTGGTGCGGTGCCCGTTGAAACTGATAAAAACAAAATTATTGCTCTGCTCGTAATAGTTGAGGCAGATACCTACCGGGGTTACCAGCAGCGAGTCTTTCTTGATATTCTCTTCAAAAATAATCTGCTGCATCACTTCTTCGCCGCGCAGCGCCACCCTTTCCTTGGGAAGCTTAAGTTCTTCCGCCAGGGCTTCGATATAGCCGGGAATCTTGCCGCCGCCGCCGACCACAAAAACCGCACTGACCGTCTTGCCGCCGTTAAGCTCCATGATTTTTTCCGCCGCTGCCTTGGTCATCATGCGGATCTCTTCCTCGACAGCCTTAAGCACCTCGGTGCGGGTGATCGTCTGGGGCAAAAACATAATATCCATAAAAGATATCTGTTCCATCTCCCCGGCATCTTTCTTGACCTGTTCGGCGGTCGCAAAATCCACCAGGCAGGTGCGGGCTATCACTTCCGTCAGGATATCCCCTGCCATGGCGATCATCCCGTACGCCACGATGCTGCCATCCTTGGTAATGGAAATGTCGCTGGTCCCCGCTCCGACATCGATCAGGGCAATGTTAAGCATCCGGTATTTTTCCGGGATCGCCACCTGAATCGCGGCAATCGGCTCCAGAGTCAGGCTGGCCACTTCCAGCCCGGCATGTTTTACGGCCTTATACAGCCCGTCCACCACGTCATCGGGAAGGAAGGTCGCAATCATATCCGCCCCGATCACCTTGGCTTTGTGGCCTTCCAGATTGCCGATCTGATAGCCGTTGAGATAATAACGGACTACGCTGTAACCGACACAGTAAAACCGCAGCTCCGATTCATTATTTTCTTCAAATTCATAGTAGGCCTTTTCCACGCCCATGGAAGCCAGGGCATAAATATCCTCATTGGTAACTTCGCGCTCAGCCGGAAGCAGCCATTCCACCGGGCAGCTGATGGTCCTGAGTACCCGGCCGGCCGCCGCGATACAGACCTCCGTAAGCTTGTCGCCAATAGCATCTTCCAAAGCATTCTTGACATCCAGGATAGTCTCGCCGACCCGAATAATATCATGAATCTGACCGTCAATCATCGCCCGCGACTCATGCTCCTTCAGACGCTGGGCAACCACCCGGAACTCCCTGCCGTTTTTATAGCCCACCGTTCCTACTATGCTTCTCGTTCCGATATCCAGTCCAAAGACCAATTTTCCGGGATATTTTTTAGCTACTGACACAGGTATTCTCCCAACTTTTCTTCTACTTGTTTACACGCTTCATCTAACGATCCGTTATTGACAATAGTCACCTTACACCGCTCCCGGAACTCCTTCTCTGACAGCTGGCTGCTCATGATCGCATCCACCTTTTCTTCCGTATAGCCCCTTAACTCCCTTAACCGCTTCCGGCGCAAGTCCATATCTGCATGGATATACCATATCTCATCAACAATCGAATTATAACCATCCTCAATCAGGAGTGCCGCCTCGACAAAAAGAAAATCGGCTTCCGCTTTCTCCTCTTCATCAACAATCATCGTTTTAATATAAGTTTTCACCGCCGGATGAATAATACTGTTAACCCGCGCAAGCAGTTGCGGATCAGAAAATATCATCTGCGCCATCTTGCTCTTATTGATATAGCCATCCCCGTCCAAAACTTCCTCACCTAACAGCTCCACCAGCTTCTGATAACACAGCTGATCCGGTTCCTTGACGATGTGGGCTATCTCATCCGCTAAAATCACCTTACACCGGTAACTAAAAGCAACATGCGCCAAAATAGCCGATTTCCCACAGCCGATACCGCCCGTTATCCCGATCACTCTCATACCGCCACCATTCCCCCCGCTTTTCACCTAATATATACCCCTAAAGCACAGAATAAATAACCTTTTTAATATCTAAGAAAAACAAAAAATCACTAATCTTATGCGTCCTTAGACGCCTTAGATTTTCTTCATGTTTTAGGTTTTGGCTTCATACCAGTCCGACCCCGTATGCAGGTCGATTTCCAGGACCACGGCCAGGTCAGCCGCGCCTTTCATCTCCTCTGTCAGAATCTTCCTGGCCTTTTCCGTTTCAGCCTGCGTCACTTCCAATAGCAGCTCATCATGGATCTGCAGAACCAGGCGGGATGACAGGCCTTCTTTTTTCAGCCGCTCCCAGACGCGGATCATGGCGATCTTGATGATGTCCGCTGCCGTCCCTTGGATGGGCGAATTCATCGCCACCCGTTCGCCGAAGGAACGCTGCATGAAGTTAGCGGACTTGAGCTCAGGGATCGGGCGGCGGCGGCCGAACATCGTGGTCACATAGCCGTTTTCGCGGGCCGTCTTGACGGTCTGATCCAGGAACTCCTTGACCTTGGGGTAGGTGGTAAAATACTGCGCGATATAGCTTTCCGCTTCCTTGCGGGAAATGCTCAAATCCTGGCTCAGCCCGAACGAACTGATACCATAGACAATACCGAAATTCACCGCCTTGGCATTGCGCCGCTGCAGGTCCGTCACCTCTTCAAACGGGGTATGGAACACTTTGGCGGCAGTGATCCGGTGGATGTCTTCTTCCATCTGATAGGCTTCGATCAGCTGGCGGTCGGCGGACAAATGGGCCAGGATCCGCAGTTCGATCTGAGAATAATCGGCATCCATGAAAATCTGCCCCGGTTCCGGCACAAATACTTTTCGGATCAGCCGGCCCAGCTCCATCCGCATCGGGATGTTCTGCAGGTTGGGCTCCGTCGAGCTCAGCCGTCCGGTGGCGGTAATGGTCTGTTTTAAGTTGGTATGGATCCGGCTGTCGGCTTCGATGTAGGCGGCAAGGCCTTCAGCATAGGTGGATTTCAGCTTGGTCAGGCCGCGGTATTCCAGAATATCCTTCACAATGGGATATTCCCCGCCCAGCTTATCCAGTACATCGGCGGCAGTAGAATAGCCTGTCTTGGTCTTCTTCCCGCCCGGCAGCTTTAACCGGTCAAACAGGATTTCGCCGAGCTGTTTCGGGGAATTGATATTAAACTCCGTTCCGGCCTGCTGATAAATCAGTTTTTCCAGCTCCAGGATCCGGCCGCTTAAGGCCTTGCCGTAGTCTTTCAGCTCCTCGGGCCGGACGCGGACACCGACTTTTTCCATGTCATGTAGTACATAGGAAAGCGGCATCTCGATTTCCTGCATCAGTCTGTCCATCCCGGCTTCTCTCAGCTGCTGCTGCAAAACCGGCATCGCTTTGCGGCAGATGTCGGCAAGGCGGCAGGCATAACGCATCAGCGTTTCTTCCTGAAGGGCCGCTTCCTTGAGGGAAGCTTTGCCGAACAGCTGCGAGCGGCTCTCGGCGACGATATTCAGATACTGATTGCCGATATCTTCTATTTCATAGTCGTTTTTCAGCGGATTCAGCAGATAAGCACCGATCAGGATGTCAAAAAAACCCTCGGTCACGCTAAGGCCTTTGACTGCAACGTGATCCGGTGTAACAAAATAGTCGTATTTCTTCTTGATGTCAAAAGTGGAAACCGGCACTTTGGCGGCAATATCTTGCAGCCTGCCGGTCAGATAGGCCTTGGTCAGGAAACCCTGGGCGCTGAAATAATACGCTGCTTCGCCCACGGCCAGAGCCATGCCGACGAAATCGCTGTCCGCCTCACTGTCCTCAAGCAAAATGACGCCGGCCGGGCCCTGAGATATCCCGATGAAAACCGCCTCGGCTGCGGCCAGGTCGGTAATCTGCCGGAAGCTGTCCTGCCGGTCCTGCCCGGCCCCCTCATTAGCAAACACACTGGCGGCTTCAAAACGGTTCAGCAGGTTCTTGAATTCCAGTTCTTTAAACAGCAGGTAGGCCTCTTTCGTAAAAAAGTCCCCGACGGCGGCTTTATCGTAAGCAAAGTCAACCTTCCCTTCAAGCGTAATCGTGGCAAGCACCTGGCTTAAATAGGCGGTGTCACGGTTGGCGGCAAGCGTTTCCATAACGGATTTTTTGGGTATTTCTTCGATATGGTTATAGATCTCGTCCAAAGAACCGAAACGGACGATCATCTCGGTTGCGGTCTTTTCACCGATCTTGGGGACTCCCGGGATATTGTCTGAGGTATCACCCATAAGGGCCTTGACATCAATGAACTGTTTCGGTGTCACCCGGTACTTCTCAAGTACGTCGGCGGCATAATAATCTTCGGTTTCGGTCCGGCCGCCTTTGGTCTTGGGGATCCTGATCTTGATATTGTCGGTTGCGATCTGCAAAAGATCACGGTCGCCGGATATCAGCGAGACTGCCAGGCCGTCTTTTTCTGCTCTTTTGGCCAAGGTGCCCAGGATGTCGTCGGCTTCCAGGCCGGCTTTTTCCAGAATGCAGATGTTCATTGCCCGAAGGACGTCCTTCATGACCGGCAGCTGTTCGGCAAGCTCTTCCGGCATCGGCTTTCTGGTTCCCTTATATGCTTGAAAGATTTCGTGACGGAACGTAGGGTGATGGACGTCAAAAGCTACGGCCAGGTACTCCGGGTGCTCTTCCTCTAAGATCTTGAACATGATATTCAAGAAACCGTAGATGGCATTGGTATGAAATCCTTTGCCGTTGCTCAGGTCCGGGACTCCGTAAAATGCCCGGTGTAAAATACTGTGTCCGTCGATCAGGACGATTTTTTTCATGGGAACTCCTTTAAAGTGGAAAACTGGGCGGCAGCCGCCGCCCTTTCATTATTGAAATGCAATCAGGGCAAGAATCACGAAAATAGCGGCCACAACCAGGCCTTCCAGTCCATAAACGGCCGACTGTAAGGTGCGCCGCAGCCGCAAGCGGGCTTTGGCGCGCTCCATGTGACTGTCCATGACCTTTTGCAGGTCAAAAGCGTTTCCGTCTTCCAGGCTCAGCATTCCCTCATTGATCAGATAATAAATAGCCAGCTCTTCTTTGCATTCCTCACAGGTGTCGATATGGGCCATGAACTTCTGCAATTCTTTGGTAGTGAGCGCATCTTCCTGGAAGAGGGGAAACAGTTTTTCTATTTCTTTACAATTCATGAATGGCTTTCCCTCTTAAGATTACCTGCTTCAGGCTTAGGTCGTCTTTGTTAAGCAAGACGACATTGGCAACCTTGCCGGCGGAAATGCTGCCGTAGCGGTCATAGATCCCGACGCTTTTGGCCGGATTAACAGCTGCACATTTGACCGCTGATTCCAGAGGGATGTCCATTTGCCGGACGGCTGTCCGCATACATTCCATCAGGTTCGTCACCGAGCCGGCGATCGTGCCGTCGGCAAGCGTGGCCTTATTACCGGAAACCAGGACTTTCTGGCCGCCCAGGGCGGATTCGCCGTCACCTAAGCCGGTTGCCATCATGCTGTCGCTGATTAAAATGATCCTGTCATCCCCGAATAATTTAAACGTAGCCCGGACTGCTCCCGGATGGATATGTACGCCGTCACAGATCAGTTCGACCTCTGCGCCACAGTCTGCCGCTGCACCTACTACGCCGGGAGCGCGATGCGTAAACGGAAACATGGCATTGTACAGATGGGTCACATGAGCGGCACCCTTGGTAAAGGCTTCACAGGCAATGTCGTAATCGGCCTCAGTATGGGCTACCGAAAGCACCGTCTCCTCCTTTGCCGCCGCAATGAAATCCATAGCCCCTTCTGTCTCCGGCGCAATCGCTACCAGCTTAATCATGCCGCCGGAGGCCTGGTTCAGTCTTTGGTACATTGCCATATCGGGTTTGCGGATATAGGCACCGTTCTGTGCCCCTTTCTTGCCCTCCGATATAAACGGTCCTTCCATGTTAATGCCGCATAAAGCAGCGCTGGCGGGAGCACCCTCTCCTGCTTCTTTCACATATGCGGCAGCAGTCCGGCAGATCCCGACTAAGGTTTCTTCCGCCAGTGTCATCGTGGCCGGCACGATCGTGGTAACTCCTACGGAAGCCTCGTAAGCCGTAATCGCGGCAATCGCTTCCGGCGTCCCGTCGCAGAAGTCATACCCCGCACAGCCGTGAAAATGCAGATCCGTCAATCCCGGTATCGCCAGGCAGCCGGCTCCGTCGACAACCTCTTCATCCGCCAAAGCCACCTCATCAACAAAGACACCGTCCTGAATATAAATATCCTGATCCTTAAATACCCCTTCTTCTGTAAATACCCTAGCATTCTTAATAATCATAGTAACACCTTCTTTCTTTACCATTGCCTAATTTTAGGCGGTTTCCTTTGTCATGCCTTAATCAGAGAAAATGCCGCTTCGTCGCCTACGATGGTAACATCAGGATGAAGCTGTAACACTGAGGCCTGTACCTTCGGCGTGATCGGCCCGAAAAAGGCCTCTTTGACGATGGCCGCCTTGTCTTCGCCGCTGACTACCACGAGAATCTTCCTGGCCTGCATTATGGTCAGGATGCCCATCGTATAAGCCTGCTTGGGAACATCGTCATAGGAAGCAAAAAAACGCTGGTTGGCCTTGATCGTGGTCTCCGACAGCTCGACGCAATGGCATTTTTTCTTAAAAACATCGGCCGGCTCGTTAAAGCCGATATGGCCGTTGTGACCGATGCCCAGAAGCTGCAGGTCAACGCCGCCGGTGGCTTCAATGACACGGTTATATTCCTCGCAGGCTTTGTCCGCATCCGGCTCGGTCCCGTCCGGTAAAAAAGTCCGGTTCGTGTCAACATTGACATGACTGAACAGATTATGATTCATGAAATAATAGTAGCTCTGGTCGTTTTCCTTCGTAATCCCCTTATACTCATCCAGGTTAACGGTCGTCACCCCTGAAAAATCAATATCTCCTTCCTGATATCTCTTAACCAGGTTTTGGTAAGTGCCGATAGGGGTGGAACCGGTGGCAAGTCCCAGCACGCATCCCGGTTTCATAATGATTTGCGCGGAAATAATGTTAGCCGCCTTTCTGCTCATGTCTTCATAATCTTTCGTGCCGATAATTCTCATTGTTTTACCTCCAAGTTGTTTTATTATATTTGTTTTGTATATTTATTTGGTGTCTTACTGACTTTTTGTGGGTATTGATTCTCCAGCTTGGCGGATGGTCTGCATAATCAAATAATAAACTGCCGCATGACGTTCTGAAGCTCATATTTGTCGATCGGCTTGCCTACATGGGCATTCATCCCTACCGCCAAACATTTTTCAATGTCTTCCCGGAACACGTTGGCTGTCATCGCGACAATCGGGATATTTCTGGCCTGAACCGTCCCGATACTGCGGATCTGCCGGGTCGCTGTGTAGCCATCGACTTCGGGCATGTGGACATCCATGAAAATAAGGTCATATTTATCCGGGTCAGCGGCAAATATTTCCACGGCCGCTTTTCCGTTCTCGGCATAGTCGAAAGTCACTCCCGTATCGGCCAAAAGATCCATCAGGATCTCCCGATTGATTTCAATGTCCTCGGCGAGCAGGATATGCTTGCCGGTAAATACCGGTGTCTCTGTGTCTGCTTCTGCCAGCGCCGGACTGATTTCCTTTAATTCAACCTGATCGGATACCTCGCCGGCCCTTGCCGTAATGACAAAGATAAACCGTGCTCCTTCTCCCAGTTCGGATTCTATCCATATTTTGCCGCCCATCATGTTGACGATGTTCTGAGAAATGGCCAGACCCAGGCCGGTGCCGCCGTACTTCCGGGAGATGCTCCCGTCGGCCTGTTCAAATGAAGTAAACAATATGGCCTGCTGCTCCGGGGAAATCCCGATGCCGTTGTCGGCCACTTCAAAACGCAGTTCGTAAACACCGTCCCGTTCGCCCAGGCTGTCCACCGATATACTGATCATGCCGCCTTCATGAGTAAACTTATTGGCATTGCTCAGCAGGTTGGTTATCACCTGGGTCAGCCGCTGCATGTCGGACAGTATCGCCTTGGGCACGTCGGGGTGGATCTTGATCCCCAGTTCCTGTTTCTTTTCCACCAGCTTAAAGCTTACGATGGCTACAGCGCGGTTCAGCGCCTCCGCCAGGGCAAAATCCGTGTAGGACAGTTCCAACTTGCCGGCTTCGATCTTGGACATGTCCAGCACGTCATTGATAACACCCAGCAGATGGCTGGACGCATCGCTGATCTTATCAAGACAGTAACGCACCCGTAAGCTGTCATCCGTCTTCCGGGCAATATCACTCATCCCGATAATCGCGTTCATCGGCGTTCGCATTTCATGGCTCATCCTCGCAAGGAAAGTGCTCTTGCTCCGGCTCTCTTCATCCGAGCGCATCTTTGCATCCGCCGAGCGAATCAGCAGATAGCTCAGGGCACACATCAGCACAATACCCATGATGAGCAAGGCGATGGCCATCTGATATACCTGACCGTAGTAATTGCTGCGGGGAATGATCAGGCCGATATGCCAGCCGTTGAAGATCGTTCGAAAAAAGGCGATGCTGTCGGTTCCGTCAACGTCACTGAAACGCTCCGCCGAAACCGGCTGCCGTGCTTCCAGCAGATCCGCCAGATGGCTATAGCCTTTGCCGGCCTCGCGCACGCTGCCGCCCAGCAGCGCACTGTTCTGATGGGAAGTAAAATGCAGGGTGTTGCTGATCAAAACCCCATAGCCTTGATGATCCAGCTGCTGGGTCTCGACATAGTCGGTGATCCTCGATAGCCGCAGGTCAAGCGCCAGGACACCGTAAAATATCCCTTCGCTGTCAGCGATCTGCTTGGAAAAAGAAATGCACATTTCGCCTGTATCGGCATCGATATAGGGCTCTGAAAAATAAATCTTGGTTTTATCCTGAACCGCTCCCACATACCAGGGCCGCTCCACTGGATTATAATCCGCCGGAGGCACCCAGTCGGAGCCGTCCAGGAATTCTTTGTCAAAATAACCGTATATCTTCATAAAGTCAGGCATGTTCTGCTGATCCGAAACATATTCGTTATGGATATCCTGCAAGTAATTCCTGACCGTTTCATTGGATTCGCCCCGCTGTACCAGCGCTTCCACATCTCTTACCATGTTGGCAAAGCGTATCTCGGTCTGATGCAGGCTAGCCGTGACAGCAGTTTCCACCGTGTCCATGGTCGCCTCGCCCAGCATGTATACCTGGTTCTGCACTATATTGCTCACATAGAAATAGCTGACTGACACCATAAGAAAAAACGCCGAAAAGATAAAAAGCAGCTGCTGGAAATTCTTTTTAATTAAACGCTTCGTCCGACTTCTCAATTGCTACCTCCGCAAATCAATCTATCCCCATAAAGATACACTGAATTTGCCAAAATGTCAATGTGTTGCCGCATTGTCATCCATGTTCCGCCGCATTCTCATCCATGTTCCGTTGTCGGACTGATTAGAGCAAACGGGTCATCTTCTTAGTGACATTGATCTGGGCAATAAACTTTTTCGCTATAAACAGTGTTAAAAGTTACATTAGTCTTGTTTTATTTGATAGCTGACAGTATAATATGACAGGTGAACATTATCCCTTTAGAAGAATTATTTGACAACACGGATTATAACTGACCGGAGGAACCTTGACTATGAACAGAAAGATATTATGGATAACCCAGACAGCAGTATTTATTGCCCTGTTAGCGGCAATACAATTTGTCACTTCACCGCTAGGGAACACCTTGCTGACCGGCTCGCTTGTGAATCTCATCCTCGTCATTTCGGTTATGCTCTGCGGTTACCCATCTGGTCTGACTGTCGCCATAATATCCCCTGTCTTGGCTAAATTCTTGAACATCGGCCCGCTGTGGGAACTGATTCCTTTTATTATATCAGGGAACATTTCTCTTATCACTGTATGGCATCTGGTCGGAAAGCGCTTCCACAGCAAAAGGTTCCGGTACCTTCTGGCCGCCATCGCCGCCGCTGTCAGCAAATTCTTGGTTTTATATTTGGGTATCGTGGTGATTGCCGTACCTTTGCTGCTGCAGCTTAAGAATCCTCAGGCAGGCGCTATTTCGGCTATGTTTTCCTTCCCGCAGCTGATAACGGCATTGATAGGGGGAGGATTAGCTATGCTGATGCTCCCGGTTCTGAAAAAAGCCATAAAAACGGCAGGCCAGGGCTGAACCCTGAGCAAGCCGTTTGCCAACCTGTTTACCGGTATGATGAGATGTTTAAAAGCTGTAAGCCACCTCGAAAAGACGCTGTTCAAGTTCATCGATCGGGATGAAGATCGTTTCCGTCATAAGCTTGCCGATTTCAAACTCAGCCTCTACATTGGATATATAGCCATCAAACATAACTGGGCGAACACTGGTAACCACAATGAGTTTCAAACGCTGTTCGGGCGCCAGGCCCATTGAAACAGCATACTCATATAACCCCTTCTGGTCCAAAACAATACCGTCCTCTCCCGGCAAGACAAACCGTTCCATCCCTTCGATATGGGGAATTGCCAAATAGGCATCGCTTGAATCATAGTCGGAGGCGAGAAGCACCTTGATGTTGTTAAAAAAAGAGAGTTCCTTCTCATAGGCGGAAGGCAGACCCATCAGCCCCACGCCGAACACCGCCGCCATGACCAATAGTACGGTGGCAACGGCTATGTTGCCTGTGCGTACGGGTGTTATAAAAACATCGACGCGTTCCCCAATATCGCCCATCTCCGAGACGATGCCGGGCACGGTGAATCCGGGCGACTTTTTCTGGGCTTCCTTTAAGAGCAGGAAACCGTATTCTCGCTTGGAACGGCTTTGCGTGACGCGCTCATCACACAGAATCTCCCTGTCCCGCTGGAACAAACGAGCCGCCTTATGGATGAACGGGCAAAACCAGAATACACATTGAAGTGCTGGCAACAGCCGATACCACAGCGGGTCATGTTGGGAGATATGCTGACGTTCGTGAGCCAGTAGCATCTCCTGTTCCGTCCGCGTATAAGCCGTATCAAAATCCGGGGGCAGATAGACGTGGTAGCGCCACTTGCTAAAATAGGCGGCGCAGACGGGGACGGTGCCCTCTCTGAGCATCCGGTGCGTTCTCACGGCCTCTCTGCCCGACTTTACGGCAAAGAACAAAAATCCCACCGACCACAAGTAAGGAAGGAACCGAAATATCACAAATACGATGAGTGTAATGGGGGATTGCAGCAGATACGCCGCAATGTCCGTATCCCATTCGTATATCATATTCAAGTGACCAGCGATCATCATCGCGGTAATGCTCCGCTCAAAAGGGAGAAACAGCATCAAAAAAGTAGCGTTCCACAGCCATGTGCGCAGAACGGGCGGCAGTCTTTTACGCACTGTCATCATCACTGCGATGAAAAGGGATGCCGCCAAGCCCGCGCATAAAATCCTGAACCCTAATATCGTTATTACAGCTTCCCACAGCCAAATTAATCTTTGCCCGCTCACAGCTGTTCCCCCGCTTTCTCGTCCAGCATAGTTCTGAGACGCTCAATCTCTTCGGCAGAAACCTCGCTGTCATCCATAAAGGCAGCAAAAAATTTGGCAATGTTGTTCTGGTAATAAAGTTCCATAAAATTCCTGGTCTCTTCCTGGATGCAATCCTGTTCGCAGACAAGTGGGTGATAATAGTAGAGATTGGCGTTGCCCGCGTCCACAGTGTAACCCACCGCATTCTTTTTTACCAGACGGTTCAGCAGCGTCCGGATCGAGCTGTCACCTATTTTTATTTCTGCCTGTATCTTTTCCACGACCTCGGCGGCGGTCTGCGGATATCTTTCCCACAGCTTCGTCATCACCAGCCATTCTCTTTTTGAAATACGGGGTATGTCCGGCATATACGCACCTCTTCTCTTCCTACATGATTTGATGGTTTGATGATTGATTTATTTGGATATGACTTAAAAACCTAAAATATGATATTTTCAGTATACCAAATTGCAAAAACAACGTCAAATAGCAAAAACTGTAACAAAATTTAAAAATTACTTGCATTTTCATGATTTATATTGTATATTAAATCTACGACATTTGTAGTAGTTTTAGCGATTCTACCTTTAGTTTTTCTGGCAATAACTGGTTATATTTAGCGTTGTATTATTGGTATTATTAGTTATGAAGCGCAGTGTCGACCATTCTATTACATTTGTAGTAGGCAAACACTTTAAAAACACAGGAGAATAAACATGAAAAAATTCAATTTCGGTTATGTTTCAAAATTCTACATCGGGGGGATTGTCCTTTCCCTGCTGCTCATAGCGGTCCCGATATTGTTCATTCAATACATCAACGATACGGTCGGCCCCCTCCTCTTCGTCGCAGGAGCGTTTCTCTTGGGGGGCACATTTAGCTTAACCCCAAACATTCTGCATCGGATAATGAAGAAAAAAGCCCTGAAATTGGAAGAGGGGCTTAAGTACGATTATAAATTCATCGCCCACAACGCGGTCTTCTATATTGATGCTGACGGTCGCTTCGGCGTGGTGTGGCGCTGCAATCCCTTTGAGCTTCAGTTCGCCAATCTTGCCGGCCTCACAGGCATACGCACCCACGACGGCAAGATGCTGGGAGGCACGAGTCTGGTAAGCTGCCGGTTCCAATTGGACGGGAAACCGTACCGAATCGACACGTTACGCGTTTACAGAGGGGTTCTGGCGATGAACTCAGACCAAGTGATCGATGCGATCGCCGAGGCCGACAATCTCTGCGAACTTCTGAACACGGCGAAAAATGCCGCGGCGGGCGTGACAAACTAAAATACATATTAGCGCTCTTATCAAATGATAATAGTCCACTGAAATGGTTTATAATTATGGTTTTATTTATGGCTTATAATTATGGTTATAATTATCTTTTACATGTATAAGGAGGCATATCCTATGAACAAGGTGAAATGTCACATCTGCGACCATGAAAATGAAATGACAAACGGACAGCCCGCATTATGCGAAGTATGTGGCTCTGATTTATCCAATCGTAAGGCTGAAACAAAGCTGATGGAGGCGTGGCGTACCGCATCTTACGCAACAGCCGACCAATTATCTGCCATGCGCGTCGAAGCCTGCGCCTATCTCACGGACAAGCGCCTAATCATTATCCCGCTCCATTACAGCGGAATCGGCTTACATGGTATGCTCACCGCGTCGCTTACAAATAAAACTCAGCAAAAGTACGGCCCTGTATCGCTTCCGCTTGAACAGATAAAATCGGTCAGGGACGGGAAATTTGGAATATTTCTCAAAGCGATTCTTATTGATATAATAGATGGAGGGCTTATCAAACTGTCCGCACCGAAGCTGAAAGATTGGAAAGCCGCCATAATGAACGCCGTGCCTAAGCTGCAGTGAAGCCACCTGGATTTTCAGGCTTTCTGTTTTCTCTTACCAACTCTGGAGTAACATCTTCTGTAAATGTTGATATGCCGACCATACTCAAAACCTCCAATAATTATCCTAATGGTTTCTATCTCATCCTCCACTCGATAGAAACAAAGATATTCATAAGGCAACGGCATACAGCGGAAATATTCGTTCTCTTCATAAGCTCGATACATCAGCGGATGTTCCAATAAAGACTTCGTTCTTTATAGCTTCCGCGAAAATATCCGCAGACGGAGGATTCAATCCATATAAGTAATCCTCTGCCTCTTCGGGCAAAGTTCCCGATCAACAGAGTGATGGATGGCATCAGCTTCAGCAGCATTGCTTACAGCATCACGTTTGAGTTTATCTTCTGTCTGAGATATACGAATTACACATAAATATTACTGTGGAGTGCGATTTATGATTCATTACAGCTAGGGTCTAAGGATTAATGAGGAAAAATCAGAAAAGAAGCAATAAATACGCAGCAAAGGAATTAAACACGCAGAGCGGGCGATATCCTCACTGATACCGCCCGTTCTGCCAAATCATCATTCAAAGAACACCACGAATCCCCACGCATCCCCTATTGTTACAGGGTTCGTATAATCATGATATAGTGCCGGCAGCGGGACTTGAACCCGCACGTGGTTGCCCACAACAGATTTTGAGTCTGCCTCGTCTGCCATTCCGACACGCCGGCATCTGGCTTCTGATTGCAATAACAAACAGCCGAATATTATAATAACATACCGAAGGCGAATTGACAAGTAAATTTATAAATTTACCATAACCCCCATAACCCCCTATAACCTTTACCATAACCCATTCATAACCCTAGAAGTTGATGTACTCGCTAATTCAGATGTCAAGTATGAATTTCATATCCCGATGAAGCTTATGGCGCAAAAGTGAGCTGTTTTTGGCGTAGTCTTACTCGGATAGAATTAACAATTTCTCGAGTTAATAAAATATACTATGTATTCTGCACTGCAAAATAATTTATATATAAAGTGTTAATTTCTTCCTATATAAGGCTGACGTTAATGATCCAACAAGTGAATTACTAAGAGAAAACTCATTGATACAATAAAATCAGTATATTTTATTCCTAATTTATTACTTTGCCTGTATTGTAGTTATTGCGTCATAGATCGGAAACGGATCCAAGGTCGCAAAATAATCGGAAGGGGTTTCTGCCCTTCTGATCAGCTGTACGCTCCCGTCTTCTTTCAACAGCAACTCGGCAGATTTTAATTTGCCGTTGTAATTATAGCCCAAGGAGTAGCCATGCGCTCCGGTATCATGAATGAAAAGGTAGTCGCCTGTCTGGATCTCGGGAAGCATCCTGTCTACGGCGAATTTGTCGTTATTTTCACACAGAGAACCGACAATATCGTACTGATGAGTCGCTTCGGCATTTTCCCGGCCCAGCACGGTTATGTGGTGGTACGCGCCGTACATGGCAGGGCGGATCATGTCTACGGCACAGGCATCTACGCCGATGTATTCCTTGTAGGTGTGTTTTTCATGGATCGCCTGTGTTACCAGGCCGCCGTAGGGACCGGTCATAAAGCGGCCCATTTCAGTGTATATGGCCACATCGTCCATTCCGGCCGGAGTCAGGACCTCTTCATAAGCCTGTCTTACGCCTGCCCCAATTACCCGGATGTCGTTGGCTTTCTGCTCCGGCTTATAGGCGATGCCGACGCCGCCGGACAGATTGATGAAAGCGATATGGGCACCGGTATCTTCTTTCAGCCTGACTGCCAGCTCAAATAACTGTTTGGCCAGCATCGGATAATATTCATTGGTGACGGTATTGCTTGCCAGAAAAGCATGGATCCCGAAATTCCTGACGCCTTTTTCCCGCAGCAGCCGGAACCCTTCGAACATCTGCTCGGCTGTAAAGCCGAATTTGGCATCGCCGGGATTGTCCATGATCCCGTTGCTCATCTTAAGGATACCGCCGGGATTAAAGCGGCAGCTCATCGTCTCAGGCAGTCTGCCGAGGACCTCTTCGACAAACGGTATGTGGGTAATGTCATCCAGGTTAATGATGGCACCCAGCTGGTGGGCATAGGCATACTCTGCCGCCGGCGTGTCATTGGAGGAAAACATGATCTCGGCGCCTTTCAGGCCGAGCGCCTCGCTTAGCATCAACTCCGTCAGCGAAGAACAATCACAGCCACAGCCGGATTCCTGCAGGATATTGATTAAAAAAGGATTGGGATTGGCCTTCACGGCAAAGTATTCCCGAAAGCCGGGATTCCAAGCAAATGCCTCCTTAACGGCACGGGCATTTTCGCGCAGGCCTTTTTCATCATAGATATGGAACGGGGTCGGAACTGTCTTAACGATGTCGGTGATAATTTCTTTGGTCAGAAAAGGTAGTTTATTCATCTTATGTTTTACTCCTATCTATGGCAGGTTGCTTATTACCTGTTACCTGCTTGCTGCTACCTGCTTGCTGTTACTTGCTTGCTGTTACCTGCTTGCTGTTACCTGCTTGCCGTTACCTGCTTACTGTTACTTGCTTGCTGTTACCTGCTTGTTGTTACCTGCTTGTACATATTAAGAAACGATAGGATCTGTGCTTATGTGGTTACTGCCCGCAGCCTGGCCGAAGTACAGCGAGCGGCTACTGTACCGTAACTTTATTGGTTCTCTATCTGCCAGTCTATCCCCTCGGCTCCGTTCCGCATCAGGAAATCATTGGCCTGGCTGAAATGCCGACACCCGAAAAATCCGCGATAGGCCGACAGCGGACTGGGGTGCGGGGCCTTCAATACGAAATGTTTGGGATTGGTCAGCATCACGGCCTTGTTCTGCGCCGGCCGCCCCCACAGGAAATAAACAATCGGTCTGTCCTGGGCATTGACCGCTTCAATCACCGCATCGGTAAACCGCTCCCAGCCTTTCCCCTGATGAGAATTAGCCTGATGAGCTCTCACGGTAAGCACCGTATTTAATAGCAAAACGCCTTGATCGGCCCACTTTTTCAAGTATCCGTGATCTGGGATGTAACAGCCCAGATCTTCGTTCAGTTCCTGATAGATATTCCGCAAAGAAGGCGGCAGTTCCGGCTGATCCGGCAAAACCGAAAAGCTTAACCCGTGGGCCTGATGCTCATTATGATAGGGATCCTGGCCTAGCAGTAGTACCTTAACCTTATGTAACGGCGTGAAGTGAAAAGCATTAAAAATGTCCTCGGCAGGAGGATAAATCCTGTAACCAGCGTATTCTTGTTGGACAAACCGGTACAGTTCCTTGTAATACTGTTTGGCAAATTCATCGCGAATGGCGTCCTGCCAGTCATTTTCTATCATCCCCATGTCATTTTCTCCTGTCGTCGGTACTGGTGCTCCGAAACGCTTTTAATCTAATCTGACAGCTATGTTCCTGCTGCGCAGAAAGTCTTTTACTTCCCGGATCTCCAGTTCTTTAAAATGAAACAGCGAGGCCGCAAGTGCCGCGTCGGCTTTTCCTGCGGTCAGGGCTTTATAAATGTCTTCCAGTGAGCCCGCTCCTCCGGAAGCAATCACCGGGATCGACACGCTGCCGGCCACCTGGGCAGTCAGCTCAATGTCATAACCGGCTTTCGTACCATCAAAGTCAATGCTGGTCAGCAGGATCTCACCGGCCCCCAGCTGCTCTGCCTTTTTAGCCCATTCGACGACATCCGTCCCGGTGTCGGTCTGGCCGCCGTTTATGTAGACATTCCAGCCGGAACCGTCCGGCCTTTTCTTGGCGTCAATCGCTACTACCACGCACTGGCTGCCGAATTGGACGGCAGCTTCGCTGATCAGTTCCGGGGTCTTGAATGCCGCCGAATTGATGCCCAGTTTATCCGCTCCGGCATCCAGCAGCGTTTTAAAATCTTCTATTGTACGGATGCCGCCGCCGACGGCAAACGGAATCGTCACCTGCTCCGATACGCGGTGTACCATATCGATTACAGTCGCCCTGCCCTCTGTCGTAGCCATAATATCCAGAAACACCAGCTCGTCAGCACCGGCCTTCACATAAGCTGCCGCAATTTCCACCGGGTCACCGGCATCTTTAAGGTCGATAAAATTAACTCCCTTTACCACTCTTCCGTTACAAAAATCAAGACAGGGAATGATTCGTTTCGTACTCATAGCTAATTGCTCCTCCTTCTGGTGCATCCTTTTCTTCTGTTGTATAATACTATGTTATCAATAATCCGCTTTAATAAAATCAGCTTCTTCCGGCAATAAATCCTGGGGCTCTTCCGGCCAAGCGGTTTCAGCGATTTCAGCAGTTTCAGCGGTTTCAGCCGTTGCTTCTGCCCCGTCCTCTGCCCAGTAATCAATTCCGAGCGCAATTAAATATACCTGATGGCTGTAGGCTGCATCATCATATGACAGTATTGTCAGAGCCTCTTCTCCCGAGACATTGTACTGGGAGAGCAAAATATCCTGAATCTCCTGATTGATTCCCGCCACTTCAGCCTCTGCGCCATACAAGTCTCCGGTACGCAGCTCTTCATACCTTGCCACCCCCTGGAACAGGGCATGGAGCGCCTCGGCCGGCATCCCTAAGGCCGTGTAGTTTCGATAAGAATCCCGGCTTCTCTCCATCTGTAAAATCACATAGGACTGATTATATAGGGCGGCATCACTTTTGCTCAGATTTTTTCCATATAGTAAATCATACACCGCTTTATAATCGTCATTGAGATAGGCAGTCCGGGCTTTGGCCCGTTCCTGATAATCCGGGATGAAACGGCTTGTCGCAACAATCGCTGCCATAATGCTAAAACAAAAAGCAAATACCAGAAGCACTTTTTTCTTGGAAACCTTCTTTTCCTTTTTCAGAACGATCTCCGGTTCTTTGGGTTTCTTGACTTTTTCCTTTTTCGGTTTCTTTTTTTTGCCTTTGTCTTCCTCTTCTGCTTCTTCTCTTCCCGGTCGGGAACTTTTTTCCGGGATGTCGTCTATTTCCGAGCCACTCTTGTCATCTTTGCCTTTGCTTTTATCTTTCTTGGCCTTCTTAGACTTCTTGGCTTTTGCTGATTTTTTATCTTCCTTTGCCAATTCGTCCAGTATTTCCTGATTTTCGTCAGAAATCATGGCCAGTTCATCGCCCGCACCATCGCCGATGGGCTCGCGGTCATCATCGGCATCTGTCAACATGGAGAAAAACTTTTTGAAAAAGCTTTTTTTTGAATCTTTCTCTGGGATCAGCTCATCATAGTCAATCAGCAGCGAATCATCCGCTCCTTCCGAATCGGCCTGCTCGTCACTGGATTTTTTCTTTCTTTTTCCCGGCTTCTTCTTTTCTTTTTTCTTCCCTTTGCCGGATGTGTCTTCCGCATTTTCTCTATTCAGAAGTGCTAATAAATCGTCGTTATCTTCCACTTCGTCTATATTGCCATACTTGACGGAACCGTCGAGCAATGCCATCATATCATCATCAACCAGTTCATTGCTCTCGGCCTTATCCAGCAGGCCTTTTATCTCCGATAGATCCTCGTCGTCACCCATACCGCCGAGTAATTCACCGATGTCCATTTCATCCATGTCAAGTGACGGCATCTCTATATCCGGCTCTGTCGATTCAGGCAGCCCTTCTTTTCCAAGCAGCTCTAGTATCTCATCCGAACTATCCGTCTCTTCCGGCAATCCCGCCAGCAGATCCTCCAGTAAATCCGGCGATTCTTCCGGCGTTGTTTCTTCCGGCATGTCCACAAATAAATCAGCTGTCTCTTCCGGTATGTCGGCAAACAAATCAGCTGTCTCTTCCGGTATGTCGGTAAATAAATCAGCTGTCTCTTCCGGTATGTCGGCAAATAAATCAGCAGCCCCTTCCGGAATGTCTGTAAACAAACCTTCCTCTTGAGTCAAGCCTTCTGGATCTATTTCCATAGCATGTAGCTCAGATGCCTTGATTTCGGCTCCGTTTGATTCATCACCTGACAACAGATCAACCGCATCCGGCCCTTTCAGCCTCTGATCCGCCACAGATTCTGACATTTCCTGAATGTCGGAGCTGACGGAAAAATCAAATTGGGAGTCCATTTCTTCAAACAATGAGTCTAAGTCTTGCTGATTTAATATTTTTTCTTCTTCTGCTGATTCCGTTCCCGATGACTGCTCTAATAATATTTCATCAAGCCTGTCCACCATATCAGCCAGAGTCTCCGGAGTAATCGTTCCTTTTACTCCCGTATCATATCTATTTGCTGAGGTCTCTTCTTCTAAGGCTGCCGCTTTCAGTATCGCCTCTTCTGATATCGTCTCTTTTGATGCTGCTTCTTTTGAGGCCGACTCCCTTGATGCTGCCTCTTCTGAGGTCGACCCTCTTGATGCCACCTCTCTTGATGCCGACTCTTCTGAGGCCGACTCTTCTAAGGCTGTCATTTCTGATGTTAACTCTGTTACCTCTACGGCTTTTCTGTCGAATGTGGACTTTGCTGAGTCGGCATTAGCTGAGTCGGCATTAGCTGAGTCGGCATTAGCCGGTGCTGCATTAGCTGATGCTTCATTAGCTGATGTATCATCTGCTGATACGATATCTTCCTCTTTCTTTGCTGGCCCGTTCGTTTGTTTCTGACCGCTATCCAACATCGACTGAAGCAGATTATCCAGATATTTTTCATCTGTCGCCATAATACATCCCCACCTTCCTTAGCCTGAATTCCTACGGAAACCCTGACGCATCAGTATTTCCTTAGACGCTCCGCGGAATGCGCACGGATTTACCACGGAAACCTGGCACTTTATGCCTCAAATCCGGCGCGGGAAACATTTTGATAGCGTTTCCCTAAATCAGTTTATCATATTACGAAATGAAAAACAAATTTTTATTTATGAAACAGTTATCTGCTGTCGGTCTTTGGTAATAAATACGGCCGAAATCCCGGGCAAGCCTTCTATGAGCTGCCGCCCTTTCTCTGAACCCATAACAAATACAAGGGTAGAGAGGGCATCGCCGTCCACTGAATCGGGGGAAAGGATGGTGACCGATACAAGATCATTATCAATCGGATAGCCGGTTGCTGTATCAAGAATATGATGATACAGTATATCATCTTTTATAAAATAACGCTCATAATTTCCGGAAGACACGACCGAGCCATCTGTCAGCGGCAGCGTCAAAGCGGCAGTCCCGATAGCAGCAAACGGTTCTTGGACGCCGACATTATATGGAGAACCGTCCGGCTTTGCTCCGATAGCCACGACATTGCCGCCCAGATAAATCAACGCACTGGTCACTTGGTTAGCAACCAAAAACTCCTTCATCCGGTCAGCAATATAACCTTTGGCAATAAAACCCAGGTCGATCTGGGCTAGCGGATCTGTCAGTGCAACCGTCTGACCAACACGGTCAATAACAATATTTCGATAATCCATATGCAAAACCGCTTCCGCGATAACCTCCGGATCCGGAACCGATTTTTCCGTATTTTCGCTGAAATCCCAAAGACCGCTGACAGCACCGATAGTTGGATCAACTGCCCCGTCAGAAAGCTCCGCATATTCTATGGCCTTTTCCATCAGCCACAGGGTGTCCTCTGATACATCCACCGGAGCGCCGTTACTGTGATTGATGCGGTAAACATCACTTCCCTGAACGGTCTTGCTAAACAGCTCTTCATATTTTTTCGCCAGTACAAAGCACTGATCCAGCAAATGCTCTTGCGTCTGATCATACAGCGTAACCGTAATGACTGTATTAAAATAAAACCCCGTCTCTGAATAAGACGCCGGTTTTTTAGCACATCCGGACAAACACAAGAAAAGCATGCCCGCTATCATCACAATCAGGTAACCACCCTTATAACCCATAACCGCCTCCGCCGTCTCGGCCGAATGGCCATCTCTTTTTATGAAAGTTTTACCTTCATAAAAAGAGCCGGTTCTACTCCCGGCTCTAGCTTATTTATTCTACAGATTGGATACCAGTCCGTCTATCGTCCGTACCAGGTTGGCGATCTCCGGCTTGGTCAGCTGGGCATTGGCCCCTAGGGCTTCCCCTTTTCTCCGCATCTCGTCATTGATCAAGGAAGAGAAGATAACGACCGGTATATGTCTGGTCCGCGGATCGTCTTTGATTAATTTCGTCAGGCGGTGCCCATCCATGATCGGCATCTCAATATCCGTAATAACGCATTTGACATGCTCGCTCAGAGTATTGTTCATCAGGCATTCCTGTACTATGTCATATGCTTCCTGGCCGTTTTCCGTATGCATCAGATTATGATATCCGGCAGCCTTCAGGCAATTTACAATCAGTTTATTAAGTAACGGAGAATCTTCCGCGATAAGAAGCGGGATGTCACTTCTCTTTCTCTTGCCCATATCTTCGATCTCAGAAACCTTGAGGCCGGCTTCGGGGTTGATATCAGATACTATTTTCTCGAAATCCAGGATAATGATTAATTTCTCATTTACCTTGACAATACCGGTGGAAATACCGGCTTCGCTGGTAGACATGGTGGCATCCGGCTTGATGATCTCCGTCCAAGATACCCTGTGGATTCCCTGAACCGATTCTACGTGAAAGGCAATATCCAACTTGTTGAAATTGGTTATAATAAACAGTCCGCCTTTTTCTGAAATTCCTCTTTGCAGACAGTTACGTAAATCAATAGCGGTAATCATTACCTCACGTGGCATAAAAATCCCTTCCACGCTGGGGTGTGAATTGGGAACCGGAGTTACTTCCTGATAAGCGATTATCTCTCTGATCTTTGCTACGTTGATACCGTAGGAATTCCCAGCCAGTGTAAACTCTAATACTTCCAATTCATTTGTTCCGTTTTCCAGCAGAATATTTGTATCCATACATTCACCTCGCGATAATAATTTTTACGACCCCAAAAAACTTCATATTGCGATTATATCACAATTGCCTTAATCTAACAACAAAAAATGTTAAAACTTCCACGAAAACTATTTAACTATTGTTAATATAAACTAAATTTTAAATGATAAGACCTTGTGTTTTTGTTCCTTTTTTAGATATTCATTATCCATCGCCCGAGGAACGGCCAACTATAAACTGACCGGAACTGTGATGCCGTTATCCCTGACCGAAAGTTCGATACTGAAGATCCCGTCAGCACTGCCCTCGGGAATCTCGCTGACTACTACCAGACGTACCGATTCACCTGCCGCCAGATTCCCCCTGTAGGAAGAGAGTTCGTTAAGCAGCAAAGTCGTCAGGGCATTTTGCATATCGCCACCATTCCATCCGACCCTGAACCTGACTTCCCTTTGAAGCATGTCTAAATAAAACTCGGCACCGCTGTTATTGACTACATCAAAATTCAGGATCAGCAGATCACGGTTCGGAGAGGCCATCATAGCGGAATAGACCTCACCCGGCGTAACCGCAGAAGGATATTCCTTCCCGGTTTCAAATCCGGCATATTGAAAATCGATCCCCGCCATCGCAATGATTTCAGTCAATGGAAGCAGAACCACCTCTTCTTCCGCCGCTGTGCCACCTTCTGAATTGGATCCCGCGACCGTCTCGGCCGGTACTTCGGCAACCGGAACAACCGCTGGCTCCGGCTTCATGAGCCGTAGTTCTTCAGGGTCAATCAGATTCCTGCTGTAATTCTTATCGTATTGCAACAGCAATCCGGCAGCATATTCGACCGTCTGGTTATATTCATCCGTTGTCAGTTCAGGATAGGTTATGCCGCACCCGGCCAGCATTCCTAAAGAAATCAGAACAATAATCCCGAAAGAAAAGCTCCTGATAAAAACTGGTGTTTTATTATTCATCCTCTGCGGTTCTGTCGTATTCTTCTTCACTTTCATTACTATCTTTTTCAATTCCAACATTTTCATCCCCATTCTCATGATCATTTAATTCTTCATATGACGGAATATCCGTTGCGGCTGACAGCGCTTCGTTACTTTCTGCCGTTTTTTCTTCGGTCTCAGACGGCGTACCCGCTAACTCTGCCTTGAATTCTTCTGCCTCGGCCGGCGTTACTTCCATCTCTGCCTCGTCCGAAGTTGCTGCTATCTCTGCCATGACCGGTGCTTCCGCTAACTTCCAGGCGGCTTCTTCCGACCACTCAGGATATGAAACCGCGTCACGGTTCACCTGATATACTGGTGCCGATACTGCTTTCTGGCCGCCATCACCGGACAGTTTCTTCCTGCTTGACCTTTTCTCCAGTATGATATAGATCAGCGAAGTAAACAGCATGATAACCCCAATTACCAGAAACAGGATGATTCTCTGCCGGACACCGAATTCACGGAAATCGAAAACAGCCACCTTGGCACACACAAATAATGCCAGCAATAAGCCGTATATCCGCAGTGCCCTATCCCTGATCATAAACCCGGCAGCAATACAGAATATCGCTACAGCCGCCAGAAAAATGCTTACATATATCGGTATGCCGACACGGCTGATAAAAGACATAAGGGTCAGATAGACGGCCATAAGCAAATATTTTCTTTTAAAATAACTGTTAAACCGCGACGAGAGAAAACATAAAATAGCAGCGGCTCCGATCAGCGCCGTGATGATTACTGGCAGATAATTACGGCAGTAAATTGAATATAAACTTACGATGCCCAGGACGCTGAGATTGATAATCAGATAAATCCGTCCTATCCAAACGCTGCTTACCGTATAATACGCATTTGCCTGATTTTCGCTGCCGGCTTTCATGGCTTTCTTGTCTTTTATCGCTGTGACAAGATGGAAAGCCGGAATCAATCCAAACAGGATAGCCGCACATACCGGAACCCTCACATTATTAGCTGGGATAGCAATCGTGACAAAGAGAATCAAGAATAAGGTAAATGAACACCGGTAAAACAGATGCCACCTCCTGACAAACAGGAGACTAAGCAGAAAGGCACCGAAATATAACCAGGACTGCGGCAGATCCCCGTATGCCAGCCCGGTGATAAAAGCCGATACCGTCAAAATACAATTGAGTACCTCCCATTCTTTTCTCCGCAAAAATAGCCTGCCGACCAGAAAGAAGAGCAATACCATATATAGGTCCATAAAACCATCCGGATCAGCAACCGAAAGAAAAAGGCTTAGCAGCAGGGAATAGTACATAAGTGCAATCCTGATTTTTTTGTCATGGTTGATCAGGCAAAAGAAACCGCCGGCGGCCATGGTCAGGATAATGGTTATGAACCGCACATAAATCCGCATGCTATCGGGCTCCAACATCGTCATAGATGCGGCAAACAGCAATGTCATAAATCCTAGGATTCCCATCTCAATGCCATAAATAACCACTTGGACAGCACTTTTGTCCTGCTTGCAGATGTATAAATTCAGTAATGCTATATTCAGGGTGATGCCAAAGATAATATAGACTGTTTCCACTCCGTTTATTGCTGCGCCGACAGCCAATATTACGGTTAACAGGGTATTCAGGCTCAAATGAAATAAATTGGCCGCAACCTTCTTTCTGTAGCCAGGCAAAGACAAACCGGTAAAATTGATCAGGAATATGCCGACCATAGCCGCCAGAAACCAACTGTCAGCATTCATGCTGCCGATCATCAGAAAGCAGATATAGCTGCCGCCAATACCGACAAGGCCATAAGCTGCCGAATCTTTTTTACTGCCAAGCAACAAGGAAAGCATGGCAACTGCCAAAGTAATAATCACTGCTGCAAGGCTGTTTATCATCTCCAAATGCCGATAGCTGATAATCGAGGTCACGTATAACGCAACAATCCCCATACCGCTGATGGCGGTAGCAAATCTGGGCAGTTTCCTTCTTAAAAGCAGTTCCGACAGTAAAACGAATACGGCAGAAATGGCATACAGTATTATACCTTGAATCGGCCCTTCCAAAAAGTTCAGTCCAAAAATAATAAATGCCACTACCAAAAACAAAGCCCCGATGATACTCAGCATGCCGGCTCCGACAAAAAATTCTACAGCAGTATTTTTGCCGATATTTTCGGCAGGCAGCCGCTCCGGTTCCTTGTGCTGCTGATACATGGAGTGATTCTGTAGCTGGCCTTGAAACTGCCTCTGTGGCTGGCCATATGGCTGGCCCGTAAACTGCCTCTGTGGCTGGCTATATGGCTGACCCTGATACTGTCTCTGTGGCTGGCTATATGGCTGACCCTGATACTGCCTCTGCGGCTGGCCATATTGCTGGCCTTGAAACTGGCTCTGCGGCTGCCTTCCCGGCACAGCGACCAGATTATAATACATCCTTTTCTGATAAACTGCATAAGAACGGTCAAGTTCTGCCGCAACCTGAGCGGGCGAAGCAATATGACGCTCCATATCATGAAGCATCCGTTCCATATACTGGTTAAAATATGGATCGCGGGAGATTTTCTGTAAATACAGAATGCGTTCCCTGACTGCTTCCCGCGTATGCCCTCCGGTAATCTTCTGGCTTGTCTTTCCCATGCCGTCTTCTCGTTCTGGCATGCTTTGAGATAATTCACTGTTCATAGTCGCTGATCCTTTCCAGTTCGAACCAGAATTCAACCCCGTTTTCATGGTTCTTTACACCGTATGTTTGATTCATTGCTTCCATCGTCGCTTTTACAATCGATAAGCCTACTCCGCTGCCGCCATATTCCCGGGTCCTTGCTTTGTCAACCTTATAAAACTTATCCCAGAGGAACGGCATGTTCTCTTCCGGTATCGGTTTCCCCTCATTAAACACAGAGATCCTTATATTCTTATTCTGTCCGGTCAGGCTGATGGTGATTCTGCCTTGTTCGGCGACATGGTTGAGGGCATTCATAAAATAATTGCTGAAAACCTCTTCGGTCTTGTATTCGTCTGCCCAGACAAAAACCGGCTCCAACGGCAGAAACTGCACCCGTGCTTCCCGTTGCTTCACCAGTATCTCGGTCGATTCAAGGTAATTCCTGATCAGCGAAACGATGTCCATCCGCTCCAGGTCAACCGAGTAGCTGCCGTATTCCAGTTCATTAAGGGCCATCAGCTTTTTTACCATGGCATTCATTTTGGCGGCTTCATCGACGATTACCTCGCAATAATAATCGCGGCTCTCCTGATCGTCATGGATATCTTCCTGCAGCCCTTCGGCATAGCCCTGGATCAAGGCAATCGGGGTTTTCAGCTCATGGGAGATATTGGAAAGAAACTCCCTGCGCATCTCATCGATCTCGTTTTTATGCTGAAGATCCCGCTGCAGTTCATTGTTGGCACTTTTTAACTCGGATATGGTTTTTTCCAGGCTCTGGGATAGCTCATTGATATTTTGTCCCAGAAGAGCGATTTCTGTCTTGCTGTTTCCCTGATACTTGGCTTCGAAGTCCAGGCCTATCATCCGCTGGGAGATACCGGTCAGTTCCTTGATGGGGTCGGTTATTTTCCTGGTGACGTAAAGGATGATCACCCCGCTCAGCAAGGCTGCCCCGATTCCTACGTAGGCCAGAAAGCGGTTAGCCAGGGACACGCTGTCCTTGATCCCTTCCAGGGCGCTCCGGCACAGGAAATACGTGCCGTTGTCAAGGATCCCCCAGATCTCGACGAATTCCGACCGGGTATTGTAATCCGGGACAATCCAGATCAGATAATTTTCCTCTTGGGCAAGAATCTGGTCGGAGCGGCGGTCATAGCCTCTGAATATATTATTTAACAGCTGTTCCGTCATGATATCCGCATCCATAAAAACGGTTTTGATAATAATCGATTCCGCATCCAGCACGATCACGCTGATATTATATTTTTCACAGATCTGCGTCAATTCCCGGTCGAATTCTTTCGTCTTGATATCGCCGCTGCTTGACGCCTGGTTAAGGCTGTTGTAGGCATCCAGCAAGACCTGCTGCTTGTCACGGATGTAATATTCTTCTAAAAATGTACTGTTGATAAACCAGCACAGCAATATCGTCCCGGCCATCAACAGACAAAATATCAGCGTGAATTGTTTACTGATTGAATATTTCATCGGATTCGCTATACCTCGAGTTTATATCCCATCCCCCATATCGTCCTGATGCGGTCACCTTTGGCTCCCATTTTGCTGCGCAGCTTCTTGACATGGGTATCTATCGTCCGGGCATCGCCGAAATAATCATAATCCCAGACGCTGTTCAAGATTTTCTCCCGCGACAGGGCAATCCCCTTATTTTCCATAAAATACGTCAGTAATTCAAATTCCTTATAGCTCAGTTCGATTGCCTCGCCGTCGATCCTGACGATATGTGCGGTCTTGTCGATGCTGATGCCGCCGGCTTCCAGTACCACTTCCGCGGCGTCATGGCTGGTGCGCCGCAGGATAGCCTCCACCCTTGCCACCAGGATCTTAGGGCTGAAGGGCTTGGCAATGTATTCGTCAACACCCAGCTGAAATCCCAGCAGTTCATCGCGTTCATCGGACCTGGCCGTCAGCATGATGATCGGTACCGTAGAAAAATTGCGGATTTCCCGGCAGACTGACCAGCCGTCCAGCTTTGGCATCATGACATCGAGGATTACCAGAGAATAATCGCTGTGCAAAGCGTTATGGGAGGAAAAAAAGTAATTGACGGCCTGTTCGCCGTCTTCGGCCTCCGTCACCTCATATCCTTTTTTGACCAGAAAGTCCTTGACAAGCTTACGCATCCGGCTTTCGTCATCGACTACCAGAATCTTGATATTATCCACAGACATCCCTTCCTTTCATATCGGACCGGCAAGACCAAGCCGGCAAGCCAGTCATATACGTTTCCATTGTAACCGTAAAATATGAAAAAACTGTGTCTTTTTCCTGATTATCGGTATTGGTTTTCTTTTTCCCTGACTGCGTGCTCACGGTCAGTCAGTTCCTGTTCCCAGGCAGAGTATTTATTCAATATGGCTTTTTCATAGTTCACGATATTGGGGCTGTCACTTTGTAGCATGATCAAAAACATCGCCGCTGCCAGAATAACCAGGATGAGGATGAGCACAGCCGCCGCCTGAAACCGTGCCCGAATTTTCTCCAGTTCGGTTTTTTCCTTTTTCTTATTAGACTTTATTTTCTGTTTGGCAACGCCGGCGCTTTCATCGTTATGGATCCTTGTCTCAAATACGCCGAACAAAGGAATCGGCTGGATCTGTTCCGGCTTTATCCCGGCGGCGATCATCCTGACCTGTATATTGCGCAGGTAATTCCATCCGACCGGGGTGCGGATCAGTTTGTTTTCCAACACTTTATTGTAGACAGCCAGCATGTTTTCCGGCAGCTTATAATTCATTCTTTTTTCAAGATAATCGACCTTCTGGGTCTCCTGTCTGGCCAGCTCGGCATCACCCTCGGAAGGAAAGGCGAATCCTTCTACAATCAGATTATTTTTATCATTCTCGGTCATTCATTGCATTCTCCATATCCTGTAAAAGTCGTTGATTAAATAATAGCCTCGCTCATTATTATAATTACCACTTTTGTCCACTATATCACTAAATATGCTGATTAACAAGATTTTTCGAGAATAATTTCTTCCCGATTTGAAATACTGATCTTGAGAGTTTTTATCTGATTTACTTGATTTATTTGATTGATTTACTTGATTTTATTTGGTTTTTGATTATTCAATTATATGATTATTCAATTATATGATTATATGATTATATGATTAATAGGGAATTAATTATTTGATAGGGAAAGGAATAGGCATGGAAAAAGATAGGATCAATCATGAAAATATGAATAGAGAAAATAAGAATAGTGAAAAGGAAGACTGGAATAATTTTGATATGACAAAACTGCCGATGATGGCTATGGACGAAATCCCTGCTCCCAGGTCGGATGCCAAAGAGATTTCGGCTTTGGTAAAGCAAGGCGGCAAGGTCACCGGTTACCAGCTTTCCGACGGCACGGTTCTGGACAAAAGCGAGGCCGTCGAACTTGCCAAAGATGGCGGCATACAGGGTGTAGGCATTGCCAACCGAAAGGGAAACCAATATCTGAAGTCCCTACCGGATGATGAAGAAGGGAATAATCTGGGAAATCTTCCTTCTATATAAATTAAGTTTAGGTATTAAAGTATAGGGCTCGGGAGCCGGAGGGCTGGGCAGCCGGTATTTTCTCTCTGGCTGCTACGTTTATAGCACTCCGGCTCCCGAGGCTGCTAATAGAGCTTTAACTAAATTTATCTAAAGAATTAATTTCGCTGTCCGAGAAGCCGATGAATGGCGGACTGAGGGATAGCCTGTAAATAAATCGCCAGTAACTATGGCGGAAATACGGCATTTCTTAAAATACCGGTGCGCTGATCTGTTAAATTGCGACTGCAGTGATCTTTGCTGTCAGCTGACTGGCTACGCGGTCATCATCAGATTGCCCGGGCCTCATCGGCTCCGGTTCCGGCTCCTTAATAAGTATCATGAAAGCGGAGCTTCCATGATGCAGATGGCCATTCGGCCAACGTTAAATTCTATGTTCATCGCGTCAGTGGCCTGTCTGGCGAGACAATAACCAAGACGAAAAAATGGTTCAGGTTCCGCCTCCATCTGATCGCCGACAGAACTTATGATGCTAGCCAAAAATATAAAACACTTTTAAAAGAGTGTGGAACGATAAAAAAGCCCTATATAAGCGGCTTTTATCATGGAATAGGCGGGAGTCGAACCCGCGTCCAAAGACCCATTCCCTGTCCTTCTACTATCATAGTCGATTATTGCGGGTTGCCCCACATTCCCTTCTGTATCAGGAAACCGACACCCCGATACATTCAGTAGCTTCATAATACGCCCTCAAGCGCAAAGCTTAACCTGAGTCGTTTCCTACATCGTCGATGCCCGGTTCTTACTGTGTAGGTGCACTAAGTCGGACAGCTGCCATTAGGCAGCGTATGCTAAATTATCTTCAGCGTTTAATTTAATGTTGCGATTTGTCGCATCGCCTGCGGATAGCTTCTCCAGCTGCAAGACCCCTGTCGAAACCTTTACTATCCCTTACATGGCCTGAAAACTGTAACACTATAAATTATTATAACAGATTATGCTGCTGCGCACAATTCCTGTTTTATCCAAATAAGAGATATAGGAGATATAGAGAGATATAGATGTCCAACCGCCTCTTATCTGAGCTCAGAAGCCGGAATAACATCCATGTCGTCAAATGCCTGGTTCTCACCGCCCATAGCCCAGATAAAACGGTAATTTGCGGTACCGCAGCCGGAGTGGATGCTCCAGCTCGGACTGATGACCGCGTCAAAATTTTGCATGACGATGTGCCTTGTTTCCTGTCCCTCGCCCATCAGATGGAACACCACGTTTCCTTCCGGGATGTCAAAGTAGGTATAGATTTCCATGCGGCGCTCATGGGTGTGGGCGGGCATGGTGTTCCAGACGCTGCCCGGTTCCAGTACTGTCAGGCCCATGCTGAGCTGACAAGTCGGCAGCACGTCAGGGTGGATGAATTGATTGATAATGCGCTTATTGGCAGTTTCCGCAGCTCCAAGCGATTTCTTGGCCGCATCGGCCAGTGTCAGCAGCGTAGTCTCATAGGCCCGGTGCGCCGGGGCGGATACGCCGTAGTAGCGTGACGGCTTTTCAGGGGCTTCACTGGCAAAAACAACTTCACGTGTCCCTTGGGTAAGGTAAAGACAATCCTGATACCCCAAGTGATACACAGTTCCATCCACGGTGACCGTTCCTGCGCCGCCAAGGTTAAAAAAACCAGCCTCCCTACGTTCCAAAAAATATGAGGTACCAAAATTCTTCCCGATGTCGATCCCTTTGTCGATAGGAACTGATTCATGTACGGGCATGATCCCCAGCGTAACCATACGGTCGACATGGCTGTACACTGCCGTGGCCTCATCCGTCCGATATAAATCGCTGATGTGAAATTCATCCCGCAATTCTTGGGTTGTATAACGTTTTACGTCTCGTTTGCTGGTGCTGTATCTTATATCCATCTTATAAACCACCCTTTCATAAATTGTTTACGGTTGCTTGCCGATATAGGCCAGAATGCCGCCATCTACATAAAGAACATGACCGTTCACAAAATCGGAGGCGGCGGAGGCGAGAAATACCACCGGTCCTTTTAGATCGTCCACCGTTCCCCAGCGCTCTGCGGGCGTTTTGGCAACGATAAACTGGTCAAACGGATGACGTGAGCCGTCAGCCTGCCGCTCCCTAAGCGGGGCGGTCTGTGGCGTCTCGATGTAGCCAGGCCCGATTCCGTTACATTGTATGTTGTACCTTCCGTATTCTGAAGCGATATTTTTGGTCAGCATTTTCAGACCACCCTTAGCAGCGGCATAGGCAGAGACCGTCTCACGGCCCAGCTCGCTCATCATGGAGCAGACATTGATTATCTTGCCGCCGCCCTTTTGTATCATATCGGGAATCACCGCTTTCGCTACGATGAAGGGCGCGTTCAGATCCACGTCGATGACCTGACGGAAATCAGCGGCACTCATCTCCGTCATGGGGATCCGCTTAATGATGCCCGCGTTATTGACCAGAATGTCAATTGTGCCCACCTCCTGCCCAATCTGCTCTATCATGCCGTTTACGGCATTTTCATCAGTGACGTCACAGACATAGCCGTGGGCGCTGATGCCGGCCTCCTGATATGCACTCAGTGCCTGATCGACAACGTTCTGATTCAAATCGTTGAATACGATCACCGCGCCCGCTTCCTGAAGCGCCTGCGCCATGGCAAAGCCAATCCCGTAACTGGCCCCTGTGACAAGGGCTATTTTCCCTTTTAACGTAAACATCTTGATACCTCCTTTTTAAATTTCGTTTCCCCATATCTCAATCTGGCTAAGGGCTGGAAACGGCGACTCATCGTCTGCCTTACTCAGCTGTTTCAATACCACCCAAGTGACCTCGCGGGATAAGAAATCGATTGACTGCGGTTTCTCCGTCCTTTCCAGACCGAAGGTGTGGCTGCTTTGATCGGAAAATTCCAGCATGGCACTTACCCACCAGCTGTCATGCGGGAAATCGGCGCGCAGCGTCAGCACCGCCCTGTTTACCCCGACAGGCCGTCCGAAATCAATGCGCAGCTCTGCGTCCGGGTTACGGTTGATTCCCCAGCTCTGATACGGCCAATGCCCGTGCCCGCGGTTCTCATTAATGCCGTCTATGGCATTTCGTGAGGCAAACACGGACTCGCCCCGGGTTTCCACATTGGCAGCCGAATGAGGGAATAAAACCTGGTTTTCATGACAGTCAAAGGGGTTTACTGCAACATTTTTATGAGCTGCGACCTCATGCGGCACGGCACAGCGTGCCGTCAGTAAATGCATGCCGCCGGTAAAGCTCTTAGGCGAATAACAGAGCCTTTTCTCACCAAACGGCACTGCCATCTCGTGGCGTTCGCCGCCCATATAAACGAATGCCGGAGCGATGCTGTCCTCCAGCGCCACCACAAGATACCCCGGGACGTCACTTGTCAGGACGATCCGGTCACCGGGCTGATACTCCCGGCCATACACCAATGTGACACCGTTCTCGCCATCCGAACGGGCCAATAACATCCCATCACAATCGATAACCTGCAAAGTCAGTTTCATATTCTGCCTCATCTCCGCTTTGCGGCAACAGACACTGGTTACTGTTCCCTCTTAGCCATAATCAGTCGTAAATATCACTCTGTATCAACATCAGTTACCAAAGCTTCGGCGCGGCCAGCAGCTTACAGACCGCATCCGTCAGGAAGAAATCACCATAAACAATATGGATATGCCGTCCTTCGAGGCCATGATACCTTTCGGTTCCCATTTGAAGGATACCGTCCCTGTCGGGATCCCAATCGCACCAGTTCGCCTCGGCCACCTGTAAGAGCGAAAGTGCCGCGTTCCGGTACAATGGCCTTTCCGCTTCCGCTGTCAGGGTTTCCAGCTCCAGCAGGCCGGCAGCGGCAATCATCCCGGCGGTGGAATCGTACACTGCCGGTTCTGCGGGGGCGCAAAAATCGCAGCGCGGCAGCCAGTCGCCGTCGGTACAGGAAATAAAATAATGTGCCGCACGTGTTGCTGCGTCCAGATACAAAAGCTTTTTGGTATAACGGTAAGACAGCGCAAACCCGTAAAGTGCCCATGCCTGACCGCGGCTCCAGGATGATCCGGGAGCATATCCCTGACCCGGCATTTCCCCCAACATCCCGCCTTCCCTATGATCATGGGCAACAATATGCCTCACACTTCCGTCGGCTCGCAGATGGTCGCTTACGCTCATGTCGGCATGAGCCATGGCAACCATGCTGAAACGCGGATCGCGGTATTCCTCGCTGGCCCAGTACAATAGCGGCAGGTTCATCATAGCGTCAATGATTGACCAGCCGATGGTCGCATCGGGAAGCCATGCGCGGATATAATTCCCCTTCAGGTTGAACCGGCCCATCAGCAGATTGGCGGCATAAGTCGCCCTCAGCCTGGACTGGGGATTGCCTGTAAGCCGGTAGCTGATCCCGGCGGACAGATGCCACAGGAAACCCAGATCATGATTTATGCCGTCATAATTCAGGAAAGCAGGATCCAGCAAGACTTCGGCATCTTCCGCTGTCTGCCGGAACATGGCGTCTCCGGTCCGTTCGTAAATCAGCCACATCATTCCCGCCCAGAACCCGTTTGTCCACCAGTTCGCGCCTTCTTTAAGATGTTCTTGATAGCGCCCGTCTACGGCCGTATAGGGCAGCTTCCCCTGCGTCCGGGGAATGGATGCCGATAACTTGGCAACGATTTTTTCTAACACACTCTCGGCCCAGTCCATGTTTAGCTCACCTCCGTTTGGATTTCCGTTTCCAGCACGGCAGTTCCCATCGGGATGTCGTAGCGGACAGACGGAATCGCTGTTTTGGAACAGATCAGGTTGGTATTGGGTGCCGGTATGATGACGTACGGCTCCCCAAGTGACGATAAGACCGCGCACATAGCCTTCCCGCAGCGGGCGCTGGCTCTGCCGGCCTGTGTCACGGCCTCGTACTGGTCCGGCGCGGGGGCAGGAACGGCAAATCCACAGTCGTAAGCTATGCAGTCCTTCAGTTCATTGGTGACAATATGCCGCCGGATATGCCCTTTTTCTGTCAATGTGATATGTGTCTCTACCATAATCCCAGTAAGGGGCGACCAGACCGAACGGATTTCTTTATTTTCGATAGTCGCTATAGCCGCATTCCGGCGGGTGAAGATATAACCGTCGTATACAAAAGCCAGCATACTGTCCGGTGCCGCCAGTTCTATATCGCCGTTCCCCAGCGCGACACTGAAGCCGAACTCGGTGGAATAGACAAATTTACCGTATTTTTCCGTCATATGGCCAAAGCTGTCATTATGGAAGACAGCGCTCGGATACATCGTCACATGGCTGCCGCAGCGCTGGATCAGCATCTCTGCGGTTGGGAAATGCTTCACAGTATCCAGTCCGGGCATCTCTGCGGCCACCACACTCCAAAACGGATGCCGGTCCGGTAAAGCAAGCACTAAAAATGACTTCATCGCCCAATAAGGAGAACCGGGAGCGTTATATGTTTCGGCCATATTCAGGTTAGGATAGCCGTATCCGATGGTCAGGATGCCGTTACGGTCAAATATCGGCCTGGACGCCCAGTCCGTCAGATGACTTGCCAATAAACCCTTTACCACGGCAAGCGGCACGGCGGTAAGCCCCGCATATACATATGCACTCCAGAACGCGGCCTGCGCAAAACGGTATGTCAGCGACCGTCCGTAGGGAATAGCCCTGCCCCTGTCGTCAAACCAATACAGATAATCCTGTGCGAAGGCTTCCGCTCGCTCCCGGAACAAAAGGCACCGGCGCGGGTCGCTGTCTGACGCGAATACCGAGTATAATATGCTATAAAAATGAATGGCAAAGGAGACATAATAATCCTTCCGGCCGCTCATGCCGTCCTGATACCACCCATCGCCCAGATAAAATGTTTCCAGCCGCTCAAAAGCATATTCTGTCATGTCCTGATTGAACGGCTGACCCAGGGATCTTAAGGCCAGATTCGTAAGCACCACGAAAAACCACCAGTTGCAGTCCGGATAGCTGTCGGTGTCAATGCTGTTAATCTTCCCAAGCCACCGGGAAACATTGCCTTTCTCCTGTTCAGACAAAGGTTCCCAAAGCTTTTCCGGCGTAAGGAGCAGCCCGACAGCCAGCGCCGCCATCTCTACATAGCGCTGATTCACCTCACCGGCGGCATCCCAGTAGTCCGGATGTTCCGGATCGGTTCCCGCCGCCAGTCCGGCGCAGTAAGTCCCGGCAAAATCCTCCATGACCGTCCCGCCGCCCTTCCAAAAGGGCGCCAGCCCCCACAGCGGGCGGGCGAATCCCTCCAGCGCGGCAACTCTGTCCGGATAATGAGCACTTGTCTGTCCCAGATTCAACAATGCCCCGCTCGGACTATAACATGGTTTCAACGGCTGCATCAGATGCCGCAAAAGATTTTGAAAATCGATTTTTGTATGCAGTGTCATAATACATCTCCTCGCATAAATTTTAGGGAAACGCTGATGCCGTGTTTCCTTATTTAATTAACAAGTGTACTCCTTGTTAAGAAATATCGCATTCAGCTTCCATTGATATCCCGCCTCAGTTCCGAAGCCCAGCCGGAATACGCCGTCATTTTCCCAGACAAAGGGGATGACCCGGCATTGATAAGCTCCGGCGCTCAGGGCCGTCCCTGTCATTCTGCCGTCGATATGCGGAAGCATCAGATGGGTCAGCGATGCTTCGCTCTCATCGCCGGAGATGACCAGCAAGTCATACTTACCCTTTGGCAGAACAATCCAAAACTCATGATCCGCCCTGCCCGCAACAAAATCCCGCCGCAGCGCATCCGGTTCGCAGCGGTCGTGAACTAAAAGCCCTTCGGCGTCAGCAAAGCCATACCCACAGTCCGCCTGATAGGCTTCCCGGCCGATCCGCCGGGGCCCGGCAAAAAATAACAGCGACCCGCGGGTCTGGAAAAACTGCCGGTGGTATACCTCGTCATAGTTCTTGGCGCCTGACATCACCCCGAAATCAAAGACCTGCTGAGTCATAGGATAGCTATACTCATTACCCGCACGGTAACTGCATGTGAAGGCATCCACTGCCTTATAAAAGACCGTGTGTCGGTTTTCCCCTAAAGAGATCCGGCGGTGTGTAAAGGCTGCCTTCCGCACTTGCACGCCCGGCTCTTGTGCTTGGCTGCCCGCCTTCCGCTCTTGATCACCCGATGTTTTTGTCCCTGCCGTATCGGCGGGTGCCCCGAACTCCACCGTGTCGGCGGCGGACATTTTATAAATGAAGACATCTTTTCCGTCTGCCATACGCAGCCCTGCCGGAAGGCGCAGCTTCAGGATCCCGTTTCTTTGGGCGGTAACGCGCAGCCATACGGTTTCTCCGCCATGCCTCTCAGCCGAGACTTCAAAACCGCCCGGTGCCAGCAGATTCTCAAATTTACAGTTGTCCCATGCCGGATACCCGCCGTTTAGATAACGGTCATGATGGCGGTACTGCGCCCGGTGCTCAAGGAGACCGTCACGGCCGTCCGGCAGGGCCGGGAACACTTCAATCATATCAGCCGCGTCATCCCACTGCATCAGCATCATATTCACGGCCATGACGATACCGCCGGAAGGTTCGGTCATGGCCGGAGCGAAAAGCGGCGGCTTCGTCACCAGACAATAATTGATAAACCGCTCCGATTCCTCATATCCCAAGCCGTTGGCGTGCAGGACATGATCTAAGCCCTCCTCATACAAAAGGCGCAGGGCGGCGCTTCCTTCCCCCATCTTCGCGGCGGCACAGGAAAGCCAGCCAAAACCGAACACCCCGGTTTCCGTATGGCGGGAAGCAAACTTCAGCGTGTTGACAGCCAGCTTCTTAAGACCTTCCGGGCTGCTTCGGCCAATCTCTTCCGCCGGGAAGATGGGCATCAGCACCGACGGGTGGCGCAGGAACAAGTCATCAGGGGCCAGTTCCGAATCCTTAAAACGGCTCCTGTCGGCAGTTCGGGGATAGTCCGGAAGCGCATGAAGCAAATCACGGTATTCTGCAGCCTCGCTGGCCGGCCGCTGCAAGATCCCAGCAGCCTTTACGGCATACTGCAGCAACTGTTTCACCGCGGCAATCGTGATGACCGAGTCCCGTGTTACCGGTCCCTGCTCCGGAGAGATGTCGGGATCGATATGCAGACCCCCCCGCTCATCGGTCCGGGCAATGTGCCGGAAGAAAGCGATCTGCTCCTGAAAAACCGGATACGCCTTGTTACGGAGAAACTCCGCATCGCCGCTGTATTGATAGTACCGCCATAAAAACTGGGCGCACCACGGCTGGATAGCGTTATAGAAGGCATGGGGATAGTCAAGCGCCCAGCCGCCGTCTATCCCGTATACCTCCCGTGCAAAGGCTTTTGCGTCTTCTGCGTAGCGCAGATATCCTTCGCAGAACAGTTTTCCCAGCTCCAGCCGGTTAGCGGAAAACACCGGCCAGAATGCAGACTGAATATTTACGTCCCAATACCACATGCTGCCCCACAGCGTGGGACGGCGGATGTCCCAAAGCCCGTTCAGGCCGCATGCCTGTTCGGGATAACGGCCGGCCAGTCCGCTGGCACAATCAATCAGATACAGGTGGAGATGCCACAGGGTCTCCAAGAACTGATCCGGCAGCGTGACCGTGGCATGACCGAAGCTTTTCCCGGCGGCTATGTGTTCTTTCTCTAGTACATCGCGGCAGCCGGCCAGCCGCCGCACCTGCCGGACAGCACTGCTACGGCTGACGGCAGCCGTCAGCCCCCACGGTTCGGTCAGCACCGCCGTCTCCACCGCAATCCGGTGTTCCGGATCCAGTTCGCCCTGCGGCTGGAATTCCACTTTGCACCATTGATAATCATCACCCGCTCCCCGGCTCTTCCGATAACTCCCCTGACCCTGTTCCGAAGGAAGCACCAGCGTAGGCCGGCCCCACAGTCCCGGCATGGTCTGCGTCAACCGTGTAAAAAGGCCGTCTTCACTCTTCGCAATCCAGATATCGGCACCGGCCTCCCCTAACGGACCTTTGGACCGGAAAGCAATCATGCCCTCCTCAATCCGCAGCGCAAGGGAAAAGCTGTCAGGTTCCATCGCGCTGCCGAGAGGAATGATCACCTCTCCGGCCATAGGGTGGCTGGCAGTCTGATATGCAGGACGAGCCTCCGCATCAGCGGGACAGTCTTCCGCATCAGTGGGATGCAACGTTTCCGCATAATGGGAGCGTATGTAGTCAGGCGCCTCTCTGGCTTTTATGATGTTCCGGTACAGCTCGTCAAAGCTTGCCGATGACGGTTTCTCACTCTGTCTGGCATACCGTGGTAAAACCGCATAATAGCAGTCATATTGATTTAAAGCAATATGAAGCGCCCGCTCCCGGAAAAAAACCATTGCGCCCATGCGGCCGTTTCCCAGCGGCAAGGCTGTGTTCCAGTCATTGGGAACACCGTCAAATAAGATCTGATGAACCATCTTTGCTATTCCTTTACCGCGCCGCCGGTCACCCCGGCCATGATCCGCTTCGACATAAAGATAAATAATATCAAGGTAGGCAAGACCACCAGCATAACCCCGGCAAAAAGCTGGGCATAATTGCTGGTGGACTGCATTGCCTTAATGATGGCCTGCAGGCCCGTGGATACGGTGCGCATTTCCGTCCCGGTGGCAAAGATCGCCGCCATCAGGTACTCGTTCCAGATATTGATAAAATTGATGATGCAGAGGGTCACGATGCCCGGCTGCGCCAACGGGAACATAATCCGCCAGAATGCCTTGGCCGGTGTGCAGCCGTCGATCTCGGCAGCCTCTTCCAATGCCCCGGGCAGGCCGGCAAAAAAGGCCGAAAGAAAGAATACCGAAAAAGGAACGTTCAGGCCGATGTACAGGAGCACAAGCACCCACCGGGAGCCAAGCAGATGAAGATCGGCAGACAAGGTATATAATGGCAGGATCAGCATGATCGTCGGAATCGACATCAGCAGGACAAAACCGTTGGTAATCAGTTTCCGGCCGCGGAAAACAAAGCGGCTGAGTACATAGGCGGCGGGAGAACCAATCAGAACGGTGCCCACGCATCCGGCGACCGCATAGATCAGGCTGTTGCCGAAGTAGCCGATCAGGTTGTGGTTAATCAGTACTTCACGATAGTTGTTAAGCTGTAAACCGCCGGCCAGAAGGTTGTTAGTCAGTACTTCCTTGGTCGTGCTCAAGGATGCTAACAGCAACCAGCCGATCAGTATCACGGTGAGCAGCAGCCATAAAATCACCGCGATATAGCCGGGGGTCAGACGTAGCTGCCGGCGTATTGCTCCTTTACTGCCCGTTTTCATAAGCGGCCTCCCTTCCTCTTCTTAGGTTTGACATCCACATCGCTGCGGATCAGCAGATCCAGAAGCGCGTTGATTGCTACCACCACGATCATCATAACCACGGCTACTGCCGCGCCGCCGCCCACGTTCAGGCGGGTCATGGCGATGGTATCCGAACCGAAGACGTTTTCATAGAGATATTTTAACGGCACTATCGTCTCTGCCTGCGTGGTAAGGGAAAACATGGAGGTATAGGCAAAAAAACCGACGGCTCCTGCTGAATAAAGAACGATACTGCGTTTATAGATATCCTTAGACAAGGGCAGGGTGATATAGAACAGCTGCATGATCTTGCCCGCACCCTCAATCTCGGCACTTTCATAATAATCCAGCGGGATGCTGTCCATGCCTGCCACCAGAATCAGCACATAGAACCCCACGCTGCCGAAAGCGTAAGCAACCAGCATCGCGGCAAAGATATGATCCGGCGAGGTATCCACTCCCAGCGCGGCAAAGATCCCGCTCAGTATCGGTATCCGCGGGTTATAGGCAAACTGTATCCACATACTGCACAAGGCCACAACATTGATAATATGCGGCAGATAGATCACCGAGCGCCAGAAGTTTTTGCCCTTGATACCGGAAGTGATGATCACGGAATAGAGCGTCGCCAACGCTAAGACGACCGCTCCGCCGATCAGCCATATTTTCAGGAAATTACCCATGGCATAACGAAAACTGGGGCTTTGGAAAATCTCGATAAAGTTGCCGATCCCGCGCCATTTCCATGTATTCATGGCATCTGTCACGGTTCCTACGTTAAAAAAGCTCATTAACATAGTCCGCACCGCGGGATACAGGAAAATGATCAGGAAAACCAGTACTGACGGGGTAAGAAAGCTGAGAATAAAAAGACTTCGTTTCCTGCTTCGCATCTTGCCCTCCTTTCTGTTATAACGGGGGAAGCCGCATCATACACGGTTTCCCCCGTTTCTTACGGTTTCATATGTGCAAATATTACTACTGTTCACACAGACTTTCATCAAACAGTGTACTGTAACTATGAAATCACTGTGTCTCAGTCGCGGTCACATGCCGCCTGCATATCCGCTACGAACTGCTCGGCGGTGATCTCTCCGGCCAGCAGTTTCACGCAGTTGGCGATGAGGATCGTCTTGACGTCGGCATCGGCCTCAAAGCCGCCGGCGGTCTGGAGGACGACTTCGGTAGAATCAAAGGCAGATTTCAGTCCTTCCAGCTGCGGAGGATATACGCCGCCCACGGAAGAGGAAATCATACCGTTATCGACAAAGTGCTGATCGCTGGAAGGAGCGTGCATATAAGCCAGGAACTCTTCGCAAAGAGCCATGTTGGCGGTTTTATTGTTGATGGCCGTCATGGTTGCGCCGGTAGCGGCACCATTCATGCGGTCGGCATCGGCACCGGGAACATTCGGGAAGATGAAGCCGCCCCAGCTGGTAACATCGGGCGCAACGGCTTCGGCGGTTTCCGATACCACGCCGCTTAAGTTATAACACATTGCTACCGTACCCATGGCAACATCGGTCTGACCGACCGGCCAGACGTTCGTGCCGATGTTGGCATCAAAGTAACCCTTGGCAGCAAAGTCTTCAATCGCTTCGGCCATCTGAAGAACGGCAGGATCGGCCCACATTTCCCCGGTTTTATCATTGACAAGCTGAAGTACCCAGTCCTGTCCTTTCAGGCGTTCCAGATACATGCCGGGAATCCATAGCGAATAGGCACTGTCGGTGGTGATGGGGGCTTTACCGGTGGTTTCAAGGATCTGAGCACACATCGCATCAAGCTCTTCCCAGGTAGTAGGCATCGTGGTGATGCCTGCTTCGGCAAAAACATCGGCATTATACATAAAGAGCTGGAGCCACGGGCGGTAACCTACGGCCGGCTGCATGGAATAGATCCCGAGCTGCTGACGGGGTTTGTCAAGCATGGTGGGAATCACTGTCTCAGCAATGGTCTTGCCGTCCAGTACGGCAAAGGGCTTATTAACCGTATCCGTCAGGTCCGTCAGCCACATGCCGAGCTGGGTCTGGTATTGGGTGGGATAGTCAAACATATCCACGCCTACATTTCCTTCCAAAGCGGGCTTAAGGGTGAACTGCAGGTCACGCCCGGCAAAGTTGATGTTGACCTTGGCATCGGGATAAAGGGCATTAAAATCATCCGCTACGGCCTGCAGGGCAAGGCCCTGAGGTTCTTCGGCAGACCACATGGAATAATATGTGATTTCTCCTGCCAGACCGGAGTCAGCACTCGCGGTTTCTTCTTCAGCTGCCGGAGCGGTTTCTTCTGTCTCCGCTACGTCGGCATCCGCCGCGTCCGTTTCAGCCGCCGCTTCAGGCGTCGGCTGCGCAGAAGCTTCATCATCGACAGATGCCGATGAACAGCCGGCCAGCACAAGTGCGAACGTCAAAGTCAAGCACAGTGCCACTTTTGACCATGTCTTTGCTTTTTTCATATTTTATCCTCCAAATTGTTTTTGGGATCAAACAATCCCTTAAGCAAACTTTACCCAATCCGGAGCAGAATGAAAATGCAAAATATTACCTCATGCAATGTACAATATTATCTTTCTCTTACCAGCCGGGCATCTTACGGTTTCGCATCTGATTGGCATAGGACACATCCCATTTCTCCAGAACCTCACGGGCCGTTATTTCGCCGCCCACCAGCTCCTGAAGATAACCCCAGAAATCCATAAAATCCACGCCGACCATATGGCTGTCTACGTGCATCACATATTGGTTCTTGCTCAGGTAATCGTGATCAAGGGTTTCCAGCCATTCCGGCAGTTCGGCCTTCTGATCGGCAAAAAGATGGGTATATCCCCAGCCGGCGGTAAAGGTGTCGATATTTTCTGCCTGAGAAAACCAGTCGAGGAATTCCTTTGCCAAGTCAACATGGTCGGATTGCTGAAAGATGGCGAACATTCCCTGGCTCTGGATGGAGGTTATCCGGTCCGCGTACACCATCGGCGTCATGACGAGCTGCAGCTCCGGTGCTGCGGCCAGTACGTCCTGAACGAAGAAATGTCCGGAAACATACATCGCCACATTGCCGCCGGCCATAGCATCGACGGCGCTGTCATAGGTCGCCATCATGTAATCGGCATTTGTATAGCCGCTTTTTCTCATGTCGGCCATGTCGTCCAGAATCGCTTCAAACTCCGGAATACCGCTCCAGGTCACCTGATTTGTCAACAGATGCTCCCAAGTCTCCTCCGGCACAACTTGCGGCGCGGCGGCGGAAAACCATATCTGCGTCGCGCTGGTGGCTTTGTCCGAAGCATAGAGCGGGGTAACGCCTGCCGCTTTGAAGGCCTCACATACCGCCTTCAGCTCTTCCACTGACCGGGGGATCTCAAGTCCATGCGCCAGGAATAATTCCTGGTTGCAGACGATGCCGATATTGGAGTTGGATGCGGCAGGCAGCCCGTAAATCTGCCCGTCGATCTCTTTTGATTCCAGTTCTTTGCTTATCGCCCTCCCGATCCACGGTTCTGAGCCGTCCATGGCCACAAACCGCTCCACGCCGATCTGAAGCATGACGCTCTTGTCGATGCGCACAAGATCCGGCGTCTCATTGGTAAACGCCTTGGTTTTGATCGTATCCACCCATTGGTTATCCGGAATCGGCTGCACCTCTATCGTAACCCCTTCATGCTCCGCTTCAAATCTCGCAATCGACTCCTGCAGGAAATCCTTGTAATGGGTCTGCGGCAGCATGAGCGTCAGCGTAACGGACTCAGATTCGCCAGCCGTATCACGAGAACTGCCGGCCCCAGGCCACACGCACCCCCCGCACATTACCGGCACAAGGCTTAAGGTCAACCAAAATAATAATGTTTTAATCAGTATTTTAATCCGCATTCTAGTCACTGCTTTCTGTTTTATAATTATAATATTTATAGTTTACCTCTCTATTATTTTCACGTCTATCGTATCTGCGTCTATCGTATCTATGTTATTATGTTATCATATTATGACTATCGTATTTATGTCTATCGTTTTCCTACTAGTTTTATTCATTTTGGCTGAAAATATGTTACCGTTCAGGCCCTGATATTTATTATTGCAGTTCCATCATAACAATAGCTTTGCTCGTTACAATGTAAAATAGTATCCTCAGCAATGTACTATATTAAACTTGAAAACCCCGGGTTCAAAAGATATAATATAACTAAAAGGGAGAAACCGGCTCATGAAAAAAGAGCATAATTTCACACGAAAGTTGTTTATCTCATATTCATCCGTCATGTTTATCCTTATTTTTCTTATTTTTGCGATTGTTTTTTTCGTTCTTTACAATGACACCGTACGGAAAGAGATCGACACCCAGCAGGAATTCGTACAGAAAACCCAGCAGCAGATCGACACTTCCCTTCAAAATATGGACCGCATCGCCAATGGCCTTTTATATAACAAGACGTTTATGCGCATTATGTACAACGGACTTGAAGAAACCTCCTCGACCCAGGACAGCAACGAGGTGCTGGGGATCATGATTTCCCTTGACGCGCCCCAGTTCCTGTCGCATCGAATCATTGCTTTTACGCCCCAGGCGGCCGGCAGTTATTTTAATATTTCCAAAACAGGCGACGACCATTCGGCGATTCAAAACGCGATTCTAAGCTATCCGTACTATGACCGGATCATTCAGGCCGATGGCAATAAAGTGATCCTTCCTGTCCACACCGACCCTTTCGATGCTTTTGCCGAGCCCGTCTATTCGGTGGCACGGGCTATCTCCGACGGAATCAATGTTTACGGTTTTATTGTGGTACAGAACGATTTTGCCGAATTACAGGAACTGTGTGCCGTAGATTCTTATTTGGGCGATGTTGTGCTGTTTTCTCCCGAGGGCGAGGTGATCTATCCGTTAAACATGGCTTTGTCACTGCAGGGGAAAGATGATTTCTATAAAAGGCTGTATGGCACTATTTCGTCACAGGCGGATGATGCCGGATACTTCCAGCTGGACAGCCATCAGATCTCATACAGCGTCTCCGATTACTCCGATTGGGTTACCGTAATGTACTGTCCGATTTCTGTCCTGATGCCGGATATATCGCTTGTCGGTATTTTTCTTCTCAGCATGGCCGTCGTGCTGGTGTCGGTCATGATCCTTATGCAGATTCTGACCAAACGCATGGCAGCTCCGTTACATGAACTGAACCAGCAGATCAGCCAGATTTCTTTCGCGAATCTCGCCATGACGATGCCGCACTATGACATCACTGAAATAGAAAATATCAATCTCTCTTTTCAGACTATGCTTGACCATCTCCGCAAGGAGATCGCGCACAACGCGCAATCTCGGGCCAATGAGGAAAGGGCCAATTTTATCGCGCTGCAGTCACAGATGAATCCGCATACCATCTATAACACGATTGCCATGATTGAGTCCGTGTGCTATCTGAACGGCGATTTCGAGGCCTCACGGCTATGTATCGCCTTTTCTAAAATGCTTCGCTATATCTCGGACAATACCAAAATCGTCTATACCGTGGAGGATGAAATCAGTCATGTGGAAAACTATGCCGAGTTAATGAAAAAAAGATATGAAAATCGGCTTGTGATCGAAATCACGTGTGATCCCGCCCTGTCGGGGATGGTCATTCCCAAATTTACGATCCAGCCGCTGGTTGAAAATTCTATCAAACATGGCATGAATCATCATAGCCAGCCTTTTATGGTACGTGTCACAGTGGCGGCTGTCCCCTCCGGCTGGCATATCGCTGTATCGGATAACGGAGACGGATTCGCTGCCGGAAAGATAGCGGATATCTATGCTCAGTTCGCGCAGTGCGACATCAGCCTGACGGATCACAAAAGCGACATCCTGAAGTCGAAGATAGATAATATGGCACTGAACAATATCTATATCCGCTGGAAGATAGTAAACGGAGACCGCTTTTCAATGCTGCTGGAAAACCATGATGACTCAGGATGTACGGTGGATCTGTCGGTTCGGGAAACGGGGTAGTTGAAAGAGAGGTAAGCGCTATGCTAAGGATTTGTCTTGTGGAAGATGAAGAATATACCCTCAGGGGGTTATGCCAAAAGATCATGGACTTAGACGGCGACTATCAAGTAGTAGGCACCGCCTACAACGGCGTGGACGCCCTCGACGTGATCCGGGATATGATGCCCGACATGGTGATTACCGATATCCGGATGCCGGACATGGACGGGATCGCACTGACAGAGCGTATCAATGAACGTTACCCGGGAATCATCACCGTCATTATCAGCGGGTATCAGGAGTTCAGCTATGCCAAAACGGCGATGAAGCTGGGCGTAAGGGATTACCTGCTTAAACCGGTCGCCGCCGACGAACTGAAAGATTGCCTGGCCAAGTGCCGGAAAATGATCGAACAGAAACGGAATCAGGCACATATCGCGGATATTCTGTCCGACGGTACCCCTGCCGTCCTTGGCGGCATGGATCACTGCCTCATCTATCTGGTTTTCGGTAACGCCGTAACCGCCGGAGCCGAGAGCATCATCCACCCCAACGGTTTATACATCCCTTCCCAGGAAATCGAAAGCCGCTTCCGACAAATTACGGGCAGCGGCGAGCATTTATTTTGCTACATTGGAGTCTATTCCAACGAAAAAGTTGTGATTGCCCAGAAGCAAGGCGCTTCCGAGCGTGTCTTCCGGCAAAAGCTAGAAGAGCTGGCGGCAACGTTCGAGCGCGAGTACCGGTGCCCCGTGACCATTGCCTTCCGGTCGCTTGACAATGCCGCTGTGATTGAGAAGCAAATCCGGACTTGCCGTAAAATAGCGGTTCAAGGCATATTATTAGGCACCAGCAACGTGGTGTCGGATATTTCTGTCAAAGAACCGGCAGGCAGCACCAACGATCTGGCCTCCTATCTGTCCCTCTGTCTGCGCCGCGGACAGCTTGACCCGCTGAAAGAACGGATTAACCGGCTGTTTGCGGAATGGTACGAAATCAGGCAGCCGGTGCGGATGATTTATAATGATCTGATCTATATCACGAATTCGCTAAAGCACAGCCTTGCCGCCCAGGAAACTGCCGAATACACCGTTACGGACTATATTGACGACATTGTCTCCGTGTCCGGAAACCATAGGGAACTAGCCGCGAATTACTGCGACCTGCTCCAAGCTATATTTGCGCCGGTCGCTGAAAGCAGCCGTTCGCTGTCATCTGTGCAGCTGGTGGAAAAAATTGAAAAGTATTTTCAAAGTAATCTTGCGAACGATGTTACGCTTACCATGCTTTGTGAGGAAATGAATTACTCCAAGGTATATCTTTGCCGTCTTTTTAAAAGTATGAAGAACACATCGCCGATCGACTATTTCATTCAGCTGAAAATTGAAAAAGCCAAATCCCTTTTCCGCGAATGCCCGTCTATGTCCATAAAGGACGTCTCGGAATCCCTTGGATTCAGTGACTCTTACTATTTCAGCAAGGTGTTTAAACGCATCACCGGCCTGACTCCCTCTGCCGCCAAAGCGAAAGAGCTTGGCCGCTAGTGTACTGATTATATAAATATTAATGGTACAGTACCCTAGTATGGGCCATGCCTTTTTCCGGTCAAAAATCAGCTGCGGATTTTTATTTTCATATCCTTTTCGGCCTCGCGTTGCTGGTCCTTTTTGGCAATGTCATGCCGCTTATCGTAAAGCTTCTTGCCCTTGGCAAGGCCGATCTCTACCTTGGCACGGCCGTCCTTGAAATATACCTGCAGAGGCACCAGCGTATAACCTTTTTCGGCAAGATTGCCTGTCAGCCGCCGGATCTGCTGTTTGTGCAGCAGCAGCTTCTTGACCCGCAGCGGGTCCTTGTTAAAAATATTGCCCTTTTCATAAGGACTGATATGCATGCCGTAAACAAATACTTCTCCGCTTTCTATGCGAATAAACGCTTCCTTTACGCTGCATTTCCCCATTCGGAGGGATTTTACCTCAGTGCCGTGAAGAACGATCCCGGCTTCATACTTTTCTTCAATAAAGTAATCGTGATAGGCTTTTTTGTTGTTAGCTACCAGCTTCATGGTTTCCTTGCTCATAGTAATCCCTCTGCATTTCGCACCCTATGCTTTTCGATTCAAATATTATCCGCTTCATATAAAGAAAAATCAATGGTTCTTTCCCATCTGTCGGCATCTTTGACCTGTATCCGGATCTTTTGCCCCAGACGGAAGGTGCGTCCGGTTTCTTTTCCCACCATTTCATAGTTCTGCTCATCATAGCGGTAATAATCTCCCGACAGCGCCGCCACATGGATCATCCCTTCGATCGTATTGGGAAGCTCGACATATATCCCCCAGCCGGTAATGCCTGAGATGACGCCTTCATAAACTTCTCCGATGCGGGCTTCCATATATTCAGTCTTTTTCAGCTTCTCGACTTCCCGCTCAGCTTCATCGGCACGCCGCTCCCTTGTCGAAGACTGTTTCGCCACCTCGGGCAGGATGAGGCGGTAATGCCCGGTCCGCTCTTCTCCCAGCCTCCCGCGCAGCTGTTCCTTGATAATACGGTGGATCTGCAAATCAGGGTAACGGCGGATCGGGGAAGTAAAATGGCAGTAATAGGAGCATGCCAGGCCAAAATGGCCGGTACATTCCTCGGAATACTGCGCCCGCTTCATGCTGCGCAGCGCGAGGCGGCTGATCAGTGCTTCATGAGGAGTTCCCTCGGTCTTTGTCAGCAGCTTCTGGATCTCCTTGGGATGAACTTCTTCTGTCCCCGCACCGGCACTTGTCCGCCCCGGCGGATTCCCGGCCTTCCCGGGACGGCTTTTGCCCGCTTCGGTACTGGCGCTTGTCCTGCCGCGGGATGATTTCTGGGATAATTTCAAAGAATATCCGAAGTTACGGATAAAAATACTCAACTGGTATATCTTCTCCGGATCAGGATCGTCATGCGTTCGGTATACAAACGGGACTTCCAGCCAATAAAAGTGCTGTGCCACGGTTTCATTGGCAAGCAGCATGAATTCTTCAATGATCTTGGTTGCCGAATCGCTTTCGTAAGGTTTTATCTCTATCGGTACGCCTTCCGGTGTCAGATGGATCTTGCTCTCGGGAAAATCAAAATCGATGGAACCGCGCTTTTTTCTTTTTTTCCTTAAGACTGCTGCCAGGCTCTCCATATCCTGAAACATCGGATAAAAGCCTCGATATTCGGCGATCCGCTCCGGATTCTTGTCCTCCAGCATCTCCCTGACCGCGCTATAGGTCATCCGCCTGTCCACTCGGATCACGGTTTCCGCCAGTTTATAATCAAGCACCTCGCCGGCCGGCGAAATCAGCATGATGCAGCTCAAGGCAAGACGGTCGCATCCTTCATTTAAGGAGCAGATCCCGTTGGATAAGGCATGGGGCAGCATCGGGATGACGCGGTCCACCAGATAAACACTGGTTCCCCGATTCAGCGCCTCATGGTCAAGGGCAGAGTTTTCCTGCACATAGTTAGTTACATCGGCAATGTGTACTCCCAGACGGTAGTTTTCTCCCTCTCGGGACAGGCTGACCGCATCATCGAGGTCTTTGGCATCTTCTCCGTCGATGGTCACCATCGGGACATCCCGCAGATCCGTCCGGCCTTCCCGGTCTGCCTCCGAAACTTCTTTGGCAGCCCTTGACGCTTGATTTATCACCTTTTCTGTAAATTCCTGCGGCAGGTCGAAGGTCTTTACGATAGACAGGATGTCCACGCCCGGATCATTGACATGACCTAGGATTTCTACGACACGGCCTTCCGGTTTGCGGCCTTCCTCGCCGTAATCCGTCAGTTCCACTACCACCTTATGCCCATCCACGGCTCCCAGAGAAGCTTCCGCCGGAATGAAAATATCACTTGTTATTTTATTGTTGTCCGGAATAACAAAACCAAAGTTGCGGGACTTTTCATAAACACCGACAACCCGGTTCACGGCACGCTCTATGACCTTCACCACCCTGGCCTCCTGCCGTTTCCTGCGCAGTGCTGATCCGACCAGTTCTATCTGGACGACATCCTTATGGAAGGCCCCGTTGTTTTTACCCTCAGGAATAAAAAGATCTTCTCCGCGCCCTTCTATTTCTACAAAACCGAAGCCGCGCGGATTGCTGATATAAGTCCCGGTCAGATCGCTGCTGCCGTTTCCCGGCGGCTGGGCGCCGTCATGAACCGGCTCACTGTATTTGCCTCTTTTCGATATTGCCAGCTTCCCCTCAGTCAGCAGCTCTTCCAGTACCTGCTTCAGTATCGGCCGGTCGTCCGGCTGCACCTGCAGCAGAACCGCCAGCTCCTTTTCCTTCATCGGTACGTACAATTCTTCTTTTACCAGCCTTAAGACCAGTTCCTTACGCCGGTTGATTTCTTCTCTGTCCATGATATTCCTGTCTTTGTTTCCTGTTCTTGTTCTATATGATATCCTATAACGTAAAAAGCACTCTTTAAAGAGTGCTCTCCGATCCGTTCCTCTTAAAAAACATTAAGATTCAAAACCACTGCCAGAAGCAGGAAGCCTATCGCCAGATACTTGGTTACCTTCACAAGGGTTCCTTCCATGGAACGGCCCTTATTCTTTCCCCAGTATGACTCAGCCGCACCGCTGATCGAACCGAGACCCGCCGATTTCCCCTCTTGCAGTAATACCAGCACTACTAATGCAACACAGATTATAATAAATATAACCGTCAATATGATCCTAAATACTGCCATAATTACCTCCATATATCATGAACCAGCTAATAACTTCGGTGTCAAGCAGTACTCATTGTAACATAAGCTTTACCCAATTACAAGAAGTTTTTCAAAAAACCGCGAAAAACCGCCAAAACCATGATTAATTTACTAAATTTTGTTGAACGGGTCTTTATAACAGGCAGCGCTTCCCATATCTTCTTCGATCCGCAAAAGACGGTTATACTTGGCCACGCGATCGCTGCGGCAAGGCGCGCCGGTCTTAATCTGTCCGGCATTGACCGCTACGGCCAGATCGGCGATGAAGGTATCTTCCGTCTCGCCGGATCGGTGGGAAATCACGGCTTTATATGCATTTTTATGAGCCATCTCGATTGCTTCCATAGTCTCCGACACGGTTCCGATCTGATTGACCTTAATCAGAATAGCATTGGCGGTCTTTAATTTGATGCCGGCATCCAGCCGCTTGGTATTGGTAACAAAGAGATCGTCACCGACCAGCTGAAGCCGGTCGCCCAGCCTGGTGGTCAGTTCCTTCCAGCCGTCCCAGTCGTCCTCCGCCAGACCGTCCTCAATCGAAAGGATCGGAAAACGTGCGGCCAGCTCTTCATAATACGATATCATCTCCCGCGTATCCCGCACGACATCCTGATTCTTTAACTTGCTTTCACCGGGAAAATGGTATTTCTTTGTTTCTTCACGGTAAAGTTCGCTGGAGGCCACATCCAGTGCTATCTTAATATCCTGGCCGGGGGCATAACCGGCGGCCACGACCGCCTCGACGATCAGTTCCAGCACGGCTACCGCATCGGGAAGGTCAGGGGCAAAGCCGCCTTCATCGCCGACACCGGTAGACAAACCCCGGTGTTCCAATATCTTTTTCAGATGATGATAGATCTCGGCGCAGATCCGCAGTCCTTCCCGGAAACTGTCCGCTTTTACCGGCATAATCATAAATTCCTGAAAGTCCACCGTATTGGCCGCATGCTTACCGCCGTTTAAGATATTCATCATCGGGACCGGCATCAGCCTGGTATGAACCCCCCCCAGATACTGATAGAGCGGAAGACCGACAGCCTCTGCCGCGGCCCGTGCTACCGCCATGGATACCGCCAGCATGGCATTGGCTCCCAGATTACCCTTATTGTCGGTTCCGTCCACGGCTATCATGATGCGGTCTATCTCCTTCTGGTTCAAACCGTTCTTCCCGTTGACGGCTTCCCGGATCTTGGTATTGATATTGTGGACCGCCTTAGCTACGCCAAGGCCGAAATATCTTGTTTCCCCGTCACGCAGCTCCACGGCCTCGAACTGCCCGGTACTGGCCCCGGAAGGCACAGCCGCCAGCCCAATGTAACGCCTCCCTGTCACTGAGTCCGTTAAGACGACTTCCGCTTCTACGGTCGGATTTCCTCTGGAATCCAATATTTCTCTGCCATGCACGCGGCTAATCTGCATATATTTGTTCATTTCCAACCTCCGTTATCCATACTATTGGTCTGTTTCGTTACTGTTCGGTTTATTATTTCCCAAATCAAACGATTCATGTATGCGGATATGTATGCGGATACGGAAGTTATCGCCACGTAAAATATGATCACTAAACTAATCCCTTAATCTCCTGATTCTTAAAATTGTTTGGATGGCGTTAAGCAACCGCTTTTACACCCCAGACTATCTGATGATGACTGCGTAGCCAATCAGCTGATGTCAAAGACACCTACTTCCGCACATTAAACTTCTCAATAAACACAACAAATTCTTCCTCCGGTATCGGTTTGGAAAAATAATATCCCTGCAGGTAATCGACGCCCATGCCTTCCAGGTATTCCTTTTGCTCGCGGGTCTCCACGCCCTCAGCGACAATCTTCATATTCATGCGCTTCACCATCGCCACGGCGCTTCCCAGGACGATCTTGCCCTTATTGTCCTCGGCATAAGTGGCCATGTCAATCATTGACTTGTCCAGCTTGATCATATCCAAAGGCAGGTCCATCAAGGAATCAATGTTGGAATATCCGGTCCCGAAATCATCCAGCGAAAAGCGGATGCCGCGGTCATAAAGCTCCTGCATGTTCTCCCGTAGCCGCCGCGGTGAGTTCACCGCTGCCGTCTCCGTTACCTCCAGATTGATGCGGTTGCTGGAAATGCCGTATTCCTGCATCATCCCGGAGAGCTTTTCGGAAAAGCTTTCCTGCATGCACTGAACCATCGAAAGATTGATCTCGATATATTGAAGGCCTTTACTCATCAACTCATGATCCCTGATGAAGGCAAATACTTTCCGGAAGATGATGTCGCTGATTGGCAGGATCAGCCCGCTCTTTTCGGCGATGGGGATAAACTCGGCCGGTGAGATCATCCCCATCTCCGGGTCGTCCAGCCGGACAAGGGCTTCCGCAGTGGCGATATTATCCTCGGCCACACAGTAAATCGGCTGAAAGTACATCTCAAAGCTTTTCTTTTCGATGGCCCGCCGCAAAGCGCCTTCCACGTCGGTCTTTCGCTGTAAAAACTGCATATCCACCGCCCTGGCATACAAGAACCATTTGTGGCTGGCATCCAGCGCCCCCAGATAATCGCTGTAAGAATAGACGGTCTCGACGTCCTGGGCATCTTCCGGCATCCGTATTTCGATGATCCTTGCCGTCATGTCGGTTTCCCCGCTCCCATAGCGCCATTTTTGCATGAACCTTTCGTCCAGGGAACGCATAATCTCCGGCAGCTGCCCTTCCGCTTCGATTCGGATCATGATCCCGAATAATTCACTGCCCAGCTGATAGACATTCCGGGAAAACCGCTGATCCAAGTAATCCGCTATCTCTTTCAGGATCTGGTTGGCAGTTTCCACTCCCATGACCTGCTTCAGAACAGGTATGTCCTCGATAAATATCACGATCAGGTGATTGTTGTGATAATTGCGGCGGTTAAACAGGAAGCTTTTACGGAAGGCATGGGGATTGAACAGGCCGGTGGTCATATCCAGATGCTCCTCGGGATTCTGAATATTCACGTACAGGATCAGGATCGCGATCGCCAGCCCGAAGACATCGGAAACCTGCGCCGGAAAGATCAGCCGGATCCAGCCGGGGATGCAAACTGCCACGACTGCCATACAGAGAACCACTTTCAGCTTCGCAGGTAAGAGATCCTTTAAGAAGGCCCCATAAGCCGCGATGTAAACCAGATAAATAAAAAACAGAAGATAGATGACATGCCGGTAATCCCCGGCCTGATACCGCCCGGCCTGGTCATAATAAAAAACCATGCCGGTAAACGGGTTGGTAATCAGCATGACGCATGGCAGGATCACCGGTACCGTCAGGCAGATCTTGGTCAGCAGCCGTTCTTCGCTGAACGTGCGGTCCGTAAGCGCCATGACATATAAGCCAAAGACAAGGATGGTAAACAGTTCCAGGGTATAAAACAGGTAATTGTTAAGGTAGCCTGTCCATAGCGGAAGCCCTTCCGGGTACATAATGCCCAGCACATTGGAAATATCGGTTGCCGCGACGATCAGGGTCATACAGAGCAAGGTCGTATAGAGGCGGTTCTGCATGCTTTTCAGCCTTTTTTTGGAAAGATATGTGATAAGAACTGCGGTCATCAGAATAATGGAGCAAATATTATATGCCAAGTTAAAGGTATTGATATGTAACATGTTACCCTCCTGCTTTTACTGTTGTTTTACAGCTGTTCAGCAGGCAGTAGCAACCATGCCCCACTGAAGAGTTATGCCGTTTTTAGATATTCCAGTCCTTATATAATAACATTTTTGTCACAGAAATACAAATTATTTCGGTTAATAGCGGCCTTAAAGCGAATATTTCTATATACAGTTCAGATCACGCGAGGTGTTTTGCGTTCATAAAATATGAAATACTTTTGTGCAAAATCTCTTCACGGTTCTCCCTGTCCTTGCTATTTAGGTCTGATATTGTTATACTTTTCTATATCAGGAGGCCAGGACCATTGAAACGCATTGATTATTTGATCTTAGGAAGCATTATTATACTTTTTGCAATACTGGTTTTCTACCGCATCGGTAGCACGGAGGCACCGGAAAGCTTCTATACGGCAACCCGAGAAAACTGTGATATTGTTATTGACCTGGGCGCAAATACCCAGGTCAGCCACATCTACATATATCTGGGCCATCTGAATACCCGTTCTTTTACGATATCGGCTTATAATGTGGACAATACTATGTGGGATCTGCTGAACGGTTCGGCTGTTGCCGAATCGGTGTTTGACTGGAACCGGATCGATGTCACCTATAACCTGCATTATCTCGGGCTTGTCGCCACGGATGACGAAGCCGTGCTCGGTGAAATGATTATCGTCGCTGACGACGGTTCCTTCGTCCTTCCGGTAAATGCTTCACAGTATCCGGAACTGTTTGATGAACAGGAAGCTTTTGCCTCCCCCCCGACTTATCTGTCAGGTTCAATGTTTGATGAAGTATATCATGGCCGGACTGCCTATGAATTTATCCACGGACTGGCCACTTATGAGACCACCCATCCCCCGCTTGGGAAAACCCTGATTTCGCTCGGTATCCGGCTGTTCGGCATGAACCCTTTCGGATGGCGGTTTGTCCCCGCTCTGTTCGGTATTCTGATGCTCCCGCTGATCTATCTGTTCGGCAAGCTGCTTTTTGACAATACGCTGGCGGCGGCCGCCGTCACGGTGCTGCTGGCCGCCGACTGCATGCATTTTACCCTTTCGAGGATTGCCACCATCGATATCTTCGCGGCTTTTTTCATCCTGCTGATGTATTACCTGCTCTTGCGGTATTTCCTGACGGATCTAAAGAAACTGCCGGGGAATTCCTATCTTCCTTTGGGCTTATGCGGCATTGCCATGGGTCTCGGCGTTGCTACCAAATGGACCGGCGTTTATGCCGGCATCGGGCTTGCGCTGCTCTTCTTCTGGTATCTGATCATCCATGTCCCGTCCAAAGAGAAGCTGCTTAAGCTACTGGGATTCTGCCTGCTTTTCTTCTGCCTCGTCCCGGCCGGTATCTATCTGCTGTCTTACCTGCCGTTCGTCGATGGCAGCGGGCAACAGAACCTCTTCCTTGTCATCTGGGAAAACACGAAATATATCCTGTCTTACCATTCCGGCCTGGTGGCGGAGCATTACTATTCCTCGCCCTTCTATGAATGGCCCTATATCCATATGCCGCTTTTATATGCTACCGACATGGTAAGCAGCACCTTGGTCAGCTCAGTCAGCTGCATGGGCAATCCGGCGATCTGGTGGTTCGGGATTCCCTGTATCTTGTTTTCCATGTACCGGTGGCTGGTGAAGCACGATAATATCGCCGGTTTTCTGGTGATTGCCTATCTGGTACAGTACATCCCTTGGTTTTTCGTCAGCCGGATCACTTTTATCTATCATTATTTCCCGTCATCTCTGTTCATGATCCTGCTGATCGGTTACACTCTGCACCGGTTCGCCCAGCTGAAGCCCTGGTGCGGCAAGGCTATTTACGGATACCTGACTGTCGCTGTACTTACCTTTGTGGTCTTTTTCCCGGTAATCTCCGGCATCCCGGCCGACTGGGACTATGAGTACAGCCTGCGGCTGCTGAAGGACTGGATTTTGGTCTTATAATAAAGCGTGAAAAATATCTAAGGCGTCAAAGGACGTCGCCTAAGATATTCTATGTCACGCTTGGAAGAACGCGGAGCGTTCTTCTTGTTCTGATTTTACTTATCGTTTTCCTTGTTGTGGTTTCCCTTGTTGTGGTTTCTTGTTGTGGTTTTACCTTGTTTTTCTATTTAATACTTGGTCTCCGAGACAGCAGTCTGTCTATGGAAATCGGTGCCTACTGCTATCAGCAAAGCCAGCTGCAGTAAGGCATGCGGCAGTGGCGTAAGCCCTTCCAAGCCGAACAGATAAGGCATGTAAGCGATCAATGAGCTGATAATCAGCCCTGCCGCTACCGGTATCATCCGGGGGCGGAGGATTGCGTAGATGATCGCCGCCACGTCAATCAGCAGGCCGTAGCGCTCATGCATATGCGGTAAGATGTATACGATGATGCCAACGCTGAGCAAGGCTGTCGTAATCATCAGTTCTCCGCTTAGCTTGGTTTTTTTTCCGTATAGATAATAGGCCAGATAACCCATGAGCATAAAAACTGTAAGGATACCCGTACGGCCCAGCTCCTCGATAACATACCCGCTGCCGTAGGTCTGCCCGAAAAAAGCATATATATTAGGATAATTAAGGGTAAGCCAAGGATAATAATTCGTCTGGTTCAGATAGACGCCGATCGCATTCCATATATCGCGCCCCAGAAAGATGCCAGGCAGCGCCAATACCAGATAGGGGATGGGTAGCAACAAGAAGTCTGATAATTTTATTTCACATTTTATTTCACATTTTTTTCCGTCTTTCAAGACAAGCGGGCATAACCAGACGATGACGTAAAGCGGCAGGATAAAAAGTGCCTGCAGCTTGAAAGCCAGGCCGAAGGCTGTCATCAGCAACGCCCGGGTACTGTTGCCTTTGCACAGATAGTAGATCCCGTATAGCAGGAAAGTGACGTAGATCATGTCGCATTGGCACCAGTAAGCCCCGTTCAGGACTACGGTCGGAGCCAGCAGCAGCCCGCCCATACCCAGGATCGACTTATGGGTGTTGTGTGTCAGCTGGAACACGATCAGAAAGACGGCGATGGCCGCCAGATAATCAAAGAAAACCGAGACCGCCTTCAGCAGATAAAGCGGGTCGGCATCAAGATAGGATAAAAGGCTCATGATAATCATATAGGCGGCGGAATAATTGGATATCTCATGGCCAAGCGACTTAAGCCCGCCATAATTCCTGACTGCGGTCATCCATTCACTCAAAAAGCCGGCATAATCGCCGGAGATATGCGGAAACAGGGGCAGCCGCAAGAGTAAAGCAAACGTAAAGAGACATAGGATAAAAGCGATGTCTAAAACCGTAAACGTGATACCTTTCATTATGATCTTTTTGTGAAATACCCTGTCGCTTACCCGTTCCATATCCGCTCCCATGTCCCCGCAGTGATCTAGCCCGACCTGTCACGTACAGACACTGCTGGCCTGACTTTTTCTGTCATATCAGTATAGCAAAAAAACCGCTTTCTATCCAGCGGTTTTTACATACATTCCATGTTTGCCCATTTACTCCCTGTTCATCCAATAGGTTTGTTCGATAAAAGGTACACATCTCTGAATCTCAAGGCATTGTTTCCGCAATAAAACATGATCTGATAAAATATCAAGGTACAACAGGTACAATAATATTAGGATATTTACCTATACTCGCTGGATCGCTAGCACTAACGGACTGGCCATGTGCCGTGCTGTCAGTATTGCTGATCATCACTCTTACTTGATGATCACTCGTTACTTCAACTATTACATATGACAGAATCTCTCCATCGACTTCATCCACCCAATGAGCTGACTGTATCCTGCTATTAAGCTCCGCCGTCATTCCTGCCCCAGTTGTCGCTTCAATTCCCAAGATTTCATTCATAACCGCAAAAAAAGCGCGAGTATCGTTATTACCACTAGTTCCATATCCAATTCCATACTCTGTTCCACTGTCGCTATTCGGATCAAGTCTCCTACTGCTGTGTCTGCTTATATATATAGCTTTTTGTCTTTGGGGCACCGTAGGGTCCGCTAATGCCAGCATAACTGCCATTCTGACGGAATTGCACAGCTGATAATCTGCCGCCACTTTGGTTTTTTCAACATAGCGAATCAGATTGGGCGCTAGTACCCCGATTAGGATGGCCATAATTGCAATAACAATAATCAATTCCATCAAGGAGAACCCTTTATTATTAAAATTTCCGTACTTTTGCATAGCTCGTCCTCTCTTTCCGTATCTGTATATTTTTATTTGCATAATATAATACTTATCTTAATTTACTAATTATTTAATAACCTATATTGGAACTGTATCAAAATTTTTAGCTTCGGCAACTAATATAATTTTTGTGTAATTAAACTGTCAAAAATTAACTTTATGTATTTATTGTATAGAAATTATGGCAGAATGTCAAGAAACAACTCTTATTTTTACATTTTCTCGCCTATTTTTTACTGTAATTTATGGGTTCCCAAGGATAATGAGAAACTCTTTACATTCCATTCATCATTGTCGCAACAAAATATATAAATCTGCCTTACCTACATAGATAGGTAAGATAGTTCGTCATGGCGGCCGACCTGACCTGCCTTCAGCACTTCTTCCCAGATCCGGGCCAGAATTGTCGTTTTTGGGGTATGCATTGTTGCAACAAAATAAACAAATCCGCCTTGCCCGAACGTACTCGGCAAGACGGATTTACATAATATATTTTTATTGGATTCCGATTAATTATTATATTTACATGTGCGGATGGATATCAGTAATGCTAAAATAGTTAAAATTATGAAATAACTTTAAAGGCTGAAATATCTTATGGTTTCAGTTAAAGACTACTACTAAATCAAAAATCACAGTCTGTCATGCATCCGTCACTTTTCATATTTCGTTTCTGCTTCGACAAATTCAGGTAACTGCCCGCTCAGCACCCCATAATCATAACGCATATAACCATGCTGGTAAGGATTGGAATCGGGCTTAAAAAATACCGACACTTCATAGGAACTGTCAAACAGTTCGCTCTGCGTCCAGTAATGTGTCGTTGATGTGGGATAGAGTGCCGGCAATATTTCCCGGATTTCTTCCGGTGATTCATAGCTTTCCGTAATGAGGCTCAATTCCGGATTATAGGTATTCGCGGCATACTGGTAATATCCTGAACTGAAGGTACTGGTAATCGAACTGTCATCGGGGAAATTATGATTTGTGACCAGAATCTGCATCACATCCTCCGGGTCAATCACTGTGTCCACAGAAAAACCCAGGTCTTTTAAGCAGGCTATCGTCTGAACGCAGTCTGAGTATATATAGATTTCATAAGACATCTCCTGTGAATAATCCCAATATGGACTTCTTTCTTGGTAATTGCGCTTTTCGAAAAAAAGATTGCCGACCATCAGTGTCTGCGTCATATCGGTAAAATTAACGAACTCCAAATCACGGCGATAGGCTTCGATCAGCCTGTCGATTTCTTCCTCCGGTATGCTATAGGTATAGGCTCCTTGCTGATATTGGACCACAATGTCCGTAGCTTCATCGTTTGCAAGCCATTCGTCAAAATAATCAGCCGCGACCGTAAAAGCGCCTTTTTTGTACTCTGTACTGCCTACGATCCGATTGAGGATCTCGATGGTTTCCGGATTATCGATATCAATCCATAGATTCCTTTCCACTTTGCGCCCATTATTGAGACGGTAAATGACGGTAGTGCTGAAATCTATTTTTTCCATTGCTTCTTCCATGCTGACCCCCGGCACATTGTCAGGCTGAATCTCAGCTAACCGTAAGACCGACTCGGTATCGGTCAGAAACATATTGTCATGGACATGGTTGTATTCACTCTGATAGTGAAAATTTTTATCAAAGTACCTTATTGAATTCCCCATCGTTAACGCATAGCTTTCCACTTCATCCGGCTCAGGACGATATGCATCAAATTGCACGAAGTCATAACGGAAGCAAAGGTACAGTAAAGCTGCCAGCCCGGCGCTGATCAGGAAGTACTTTTTCCTGCGGAAACAGGCCTTGATATCAAACTCATAAAGCACTTCAATCAAGCCACAGCCAATGACCGATGCGGCGATTATGATAAAAACGATCAACCAAGGACTGCCGGAATCTGCAACATAGGAATAGCCAGATACAATATTCTGAATCAGGATAGTCACCGCTAAGGCTACCGGAACAACCAGCGCGACCTTGACGACCGGCCGGGTGACCGCAAAAGTCATGGCCCGGCCTGCGGCTTCTGCCGGCCGTTTCTGGTATAATAGATAGCCGGCAGCTAAAAAGACCATTGCCAGCAGGGTCAGGCTCCCTAGCGATGCTGCGGCACCAGCCCAGCTGATCTGTTCCCAGTCGGTCTTTACCCAATAAATCCAATAGGGCGACAGCCACATCTGACTTGTGCCCCGTTCCACGCCGTAGCTGGGATATTTGTCAAAAAACCGGGACTGATACAGCCACAATAGCAGCTGTATCCCTAATTCATAGGTCTGAAAAACCACGGCGGCAAATACCGTAATCACAATGTGGCCGGTAAGCATGACGGCAATGATCGTCAGATGATAAACACATAAATAATGAACCAGATTTACCGCATAAACCACGCAGATCATATTCAGCACTTCCGCGCTCATCAGCCCCTGCGTCGCAGCGATCAGGATACCGCCCAGAATAGCAACCAGACTGGGTATCAGATAAATCAGGATGCCATTCAGCCAGATCACGGCAAACCTCCGGCGTGTTTTGACCGGCAGGCTGTGATAAAAATCCACTTGTCGTCTGCTGTATAAATAGGAAAAGCCTTGGATCGCACATATAACAGCCAAAGCGAAAGCCGCTAAAAATAAGATAACATGGCTTCCAAAAAATTGCGTTGCAGCATAGAGCAAGGTCTGGGTTTTTTCCAGATCGCTCAGTGGATTGCCCGCCGGACGCGTTTGTAAGAGACTGTCCAGACTATTATTTGCACTGATCATTGTCAGTACACATCCACCTACGTAGTAAAGTAGGAAAACCAGCCAGGAAATCGACCAGAGCCAGACCCGCCTTTTATTATTTTCCTTCATGTCAACCCAGAATGAGTTTTTTGATGTCATAACCGGCCACCTCCGTTTCACTGATAAATATCTCTTCTAAAGAAAGCGGTATGGACTCAAAGAATACGGTACTGACCGTGGCAAATACGGCCATGACCTCTTCCCTGCTGCCGCGTACCGTCAATACGCTAAGAGAACCTCTTTTCTCATTTCTCATGATATTCAGCCCCTCCAAGGCCCTGACTTCGTCCTCGGCACTGGCAAAAACGCACTGGATCTTCTGGATATTGTACTTGATATCTTCCATATCCCGGGACAAAAGGACGCCGCCTTTATGCAGGAGGCCTACATGGTCACAGATATCTTCCAGTTCACGCAGGTTGTGGGAGGCCACGATGGGGGTCAGGCCGCGCTTTTCCATTTCGCTGGCAAAGATGCTTTTGGCACCCTGGCGCATCACCGGGTCAAGGCCGTCGAAGGTTTCGTCGCAGAGCAGGTACTTGGTTCCGGAGCAGATGCCGCAGACAAGCGCCAGCTGCTTTTTCATGCCCTTGGAATAGGTGTTGATCTTCCGTTTCTTGTCCAGCTGGAAATGACTCAGGTACGTATAAAAGTCGGTTCGCATAAACTGGCTGAAAACACTGCTGTAGAACTGTTCTAAGTCCGCTGCCGTACTGTTGGGGAAAAAGTAAGGCTCATCGGCAATAAAAAAGATCTTCTTCTTGACCTCGACACTGTCGTAGACCGGCAAGCTGTCTACGATGATCTCACCGCTGTCGGCCTTGAATATTCCCGCCAGCATCCTTAGGATCGTGCTTTTTCCGGCACCGTTGGTGCCGATCAGGCCGAACACCATATTTTCTTTCATGGTGACGCTGATATTGTCCACGGCTTTGATCCTTCCAAATGACTTGCTGATGTTTCTGATTTCTATCATTCTTTCCTCCCATCCGCCATAAAATCAAACAGCTCTTCCCTGGGGATGCCGATTTCAGCTGCTTCCTGGCATATATATTGTATTTTGGAACGGATTTCGGCTTTTTTCTTCTCCAGCAGCTTATCATTGTAGGCAACGAAATTGCCTCGGCCTTTGACGGCATAGATAAAACCCTGGCGTTCCAGTTCGGCATAGGCTTTCTGGATGGTATTAGGATTGATGGACAGCTCCATCGCGAGCATCCTGACGGAAGGCATCTGTTCGTCGGTTTTCAGGATACCGCGCAGGATCAGCTGCTGGAACTTGTCCACGATCTGTTCATAGATCGGCCTGGTGTCCTTGTAGTCTATGATTATCATTATGGCTCCTTTCTTTCAGTGTGTACTATTACTCTTAATACACCGATGATAGCATGACATGGTATCGGCGTCAATCACTGTTTAAGAGATTAATGAATTCTTAAGAAACTGGGGGTCTCGCGAACTACTACCCTTTTCCTGTCTTTTAACATTCTGGTTTTTCTCTAAAATGCTTGGCGTCAAAAAATATGTGGCGATACCTATCATTAAATTGGGCTGTTAACAGTAAAGCTACTCAATATAGCCGATATCTGCCCACCCCTTCATATCTTTGGAATGCTCTGATGCAAGACCGATCATGTTCAATTGCGCTACTGCCTGTGCATTGCCCCGGCGGGGATCCTTGCTCAGTACCGCATCTAAGAAACAGGAAACTGCTTCGCGCACTGCCGGCCAGTCAGCATATGGTTTTAGCGGACAGCGGTATTCGGCAGTCCATTCCCGATGCTGCATGTTACGGTAGCGAAGTTCGCCGGTAAAATAGTTGAAATAAATATCTCCGCTGTCACCGCTTATTTCAACCACAATTGACAGCCCTTCCGGACTGTTAAGATTATATTTGAAAAAGCCCCATACCCCATTATAATCATATACCCCTGTACCGACCTTCTGCATGCGCCCAGGGCTGCCATAGCCGTCCAGAACCAGAACGCGGCTGGGAACCGCCCCGATGATCCGGTTCAAAACATCGACATACCAGCAGGATGATATATTGGTAAGGCATAAATCAGAATCCAAGGTATTGCCCCAGTCGGTAAGCAATGATATCGTGACATGGTGCAGCAAGCCAACAGTTCCGCGTCGAATCAACTCTGCGGCATAAGCGACACCGGGATGAAAACCCAGCTCAAGATGGGCAAAATTAACCTTTGGTGAGGATAATAGGCTGTCCGTCACATCGGGAATCTGATCTCGCCGGTCAGATACCGGCGGCTCATAAAACAGAGGAAGATTCTTTTTCAGCGCAGCTGTTATGGCCTCCTGATGGATAGGATTGGAAACCGCGATCATTACGGCATCCAGCTCCTCATAATTTAACAGTGCCTCATAACTGCCAAAGACTGCCACTTGATTCCCCAACAGCCCGGTGGCGTATTGTCTTGTTTTTTCTGTTGCTGCCGTCACGGCAGTAATAATAGCACGGCCATCAAATTGCAGGGCCGGAAGATAGGCTCTCCTGACCCAGGCTCCAAATCCAATCAAACCGATCCTGACCTTATTCATCGGGTTTCCTCCTAACTAAAGATACATATGCTTGTCAAATTGTATAATCATCTGTGGGATAGTATAACTTTTTATCTCAATTCAGTCAAGATAGAAAGAAGTGGTGGCAGGTGTGAAATCTCGTATGGTTACAGTTCAGACCACCGCGAGGTGTTTTGTGCTGTTCAAAAAGTATGGAATACTTTTGCGCAAAATCCCGAGATTTGCAAGCGCCAAATCGCACGTTTTTAGCAATTTATGTGCATAAAGTTACTGTGGAGCAGTGGTTTGATGCGCTTCGGCTAGGGTCTGAACAGTAATCTCGTATGATATAGTCAGGAGTTGTCAGGCTTTTAAGAGAAACCAGAATCATTTCTATAAAAGTCCAAGAAGCGTAAACAGAGGATAAAGTACAATAGGCAGAAAGATCGCCGGGACATAGTTCATGACCCGAAGCTTGGTGATACCTAGCATATTTAAAGCCAGGCCCATGATAATCACCGAACCGACGCAGGTCATCTCGTTAATCACGGAATCAGTCAGGAAAGGGGCGACCCATTGGGAAAGCAGCGTGATGCTGCCCTGATAAAGCAAGACAAAGCCGGCGGCAAACATAACACCTATGCCCAGTGTGGAGGCAAAGATAGCGGCTGCCACACAGTCAAGCATCGACTTGTTAAAAAGCATCTCATGGGTTCCCTGCAGGCCGCTTTGCAAAGAGCCGACGATGGCCATGGCACCGACGCAAAATAACAGACTGGCCGTGACAAAGCCTTCGGCAATCGAGGTGCGGCCGGTTTTCTTGCCGGAAAAGCGTTTTTCCAGACGCTTTCCCAGACGGTTGATTTTGTCCTCCAGATCAAGGGTTTCTCCGATGACCGTGCCGATGACGACGGACAGAATCAGGATCAGGGTGTTTTCCCCTTGCAAAGATCCGCTGATGCCGAGGAAAAGGGTGCAAAGACCCAGGCCTTTCATCAAGGCATCAGCCATTTTTTCAGGCAGTCCTTTTTTAAGCAGCATACCGATAGCGGCTCCGAACATGACCGCCACGGTATTGACTATCGTTCCAAGCATGTTACCTCCCATAGAGATGCCAGTCCGCTATGATTTCCTTGCCCAGCTGTTTCTACGTGCCGGCTCGGCTGGCATCAGGGTTTCTTCAGTAAGAGTGATGTTCCGCTCATTTCCGGGGGCTGTTCCTTGCCCAGCATCTGGATGATGGTGGGGATGATGTCGGCCAGACAGCCGCCTTCCCGTAAGGCATAGGCGGGGTCATAGTTGACCAGGATGAAAGGAACGGGGTTCGTGGTATGGGCGGTAAAGGGCTCGCCGGTCATATAATCGATCAGCTGTTCGGCATTGCCATGATCAGCACAGATAAACATGGCACCGCCGGTTTCCCTGACCGCTTCTACAGCTCTGCCGATACATTGATCCACTGCTTCCACCGCTTTGACGGCCGCCGCTTCCACGCCGGTGTGCCCGACCATGTCAGGATTGGCAAAGTTAATGACGATAACGTCATATAGATCGGCTTTGATCGCTTCTACCAGTTTATCGCAGACCTCATATGCGCTCATCTGCGGTTTCAGGTCATAAGTAGGGACATCTTTGGGGGAATTGACCAGAATACGGGTTTCTCCCTCATTGGGTGTCTCGATGCCGCCGTTGAAGAAAAAGGTGACATGGGCATATTTCTCTGTTTCGGCGATCCGGGCCTGGGTCATGCGGTTAGCCGCCAGCCACTCCCCGAAGGTATTGGCGATCGTGATTTTGTGGAAAGCCACTTCTTTGTTGGGGATCGTCGGATCATAATCGGCAAAACAGACATAAGTAATGTCAAGACGACGGCCACGGTCAAAGCCTTTAAAGTCATCGTCACAGAAGCTTCTGGTGATTTCCCTGGCCCGGTCAGGACGGAAATTAAAAAAGATGACGGCATCCTGATCCTGGATGACAGCGACAGGCTTGCCGTCCTGAATCACTACGGTAGGTTTCACGAATTCATCGGTCTCGCCCCGCTCATAGGAAGCCTGGATTCCTGCCGGGCCGCTTTCAGCCTTAAGGCCCTCGCCCTTGGTTAGGGCATCATAGGCGAGCTTGACGCGGTCATAATTGTTATCCCTGTCCATGGCATAGTAACGTCCCGTCACGCTGGCCACCTGGCCCGTTCCGATCTCGCGCATCTGGGCTTCCAGTTCCTCCACATAGGTTTTACCGCTGGAAGGCGGGGTATCGCGGCCGTCCAGGAAACAATGGACATATACTCTTGACAGGCCGTTACGTTTGGCCAGTTCCAGCAGCCCGTAGATGTGGGTGTTATGGCTGTGTACGCCGCCGTCCGATACTAAACCGAATAAATGAAGAGCGGCGTCATTTTCCTGGCATACCTTAACTGCTTTCAGCAGGGCGGGGTTTTCAAAAAAGGTACCGTCCTGTATCTCCTTGGTGATACGGGTAAGTTCCTGATAGACGATCCGGCCGGCGCCGATATTCAGATGCCCGACCTCCGAGTTGCCCATCTGGCCTTCCGGCAGGCCGACTGCCATGCCGCTGGCGTTTCCCTGCACAAAGGGACAGGTGGCCATCAGCTCGTCCATCACCGGGGTGCTTGCCTCGGCTACGGCATTGGCTTTGGTATTTTCATTCAGTCCGTATCCATCCAATATCATCAATACAGTCGGTTTTTTCATCTTGTCTTTCCTTTCAGGTGAGCCGGCACTTGGGCCGCTGCTGTTTGCTTTCTTACGCATTATACACGCTTTCTATGGAATACGCAAGACACAAAGCTTGACGCTTTTGCAATTATATCTAAAAATAGTTATTGACAAAATCTAATCAGTAGCGTATCGTATTTTTGTAACCACTCACAGACTTATGAAAGGAGGTAAGAAGCTATGTCTAGCGGTCAAGTATTTTTATATGGTTCGTATTTCGCAAAGATTATTCCATATCGACAAGATCAGAATTACCTCCCGGATTCCAAACTATTGATGCGTAATCTGTTTATTTAAACAGCTGCTGATGCAAGTCGCGTGAACTCCGCTATGGTAATTGCCATAGCGGTTTTTTATTCTATAGGAAAGTGCTCCTGCAAGAGTGAATCATTCGGGAAGAATGCTCTGCGTTCTTCCAAGCGAGCTTGCTCGTTTTTTTATTATCTGCTGACTATTGATTGCTGAAGACTATTGATTGGAATTCCGCTAAAGCCAATTAGCGCCAATTAGCGCCAATTAAGCCAATCAAAGCTATTCAAAGCTAATTATAGAGGTACATCTTATGAAAAAATTATCTGCCTATATCTATCAGTTTAAATTTGCCTATCTGCTGGCAATCATGGCGATGCTGGCAGCGGTGTCGCTTGACATGTTATCGCCGCAGCTGAGCAAACGGATTATCGACGATGTAATTGTCGGCGGACAGACCGACAAACTGGGGCCGCTGTTGCTGGGACTGCTGGCCGTAGGGCTTGGGCGGTTTGTTTTCCAGTATACGAAAGAGTATACTTTTGACGTGGTGAGCGCCCATATTTCTTCTGACATACGCAAAAATCTGTTTCATCATATCCAAGCCTTAAGTGCCGATTTCTTTGACAAGACCGGTACCGGTGAGCTGATGTCCCGGGTCAAGGACGATGTTGACCGGGTCTGGGAAGGCTTATCCTTTGTCGGGATGCTGATTATCGAAGTCGTAGTACATACCACGATCGTGCTATTCTGTATGTTCAGCCTGAACCGGCAGCTGGCCCTGCTGCCGGCCTTCTGCATGGCTCTGGCGGCTTTTATCGCGGTCACGATGGAACGCAAGCTGGGCGGTGTCTATGAGGCGATCAGTGAGCAGAATGTGGTTCTCAACACCGTAGCGGAAGAAAACCTGACCGGGGTCAGGACGGTGAAGTCCTTTGCCAGAGAAAAGCATGAAATCGGGAAATTCCTTTCCCACAACAAACGCTATTATGACCTGAATATGCGGCAGTCAAAGGTCTTCATCCAATACTATCCTTTTATTGCCCTGATTACCCGGCTGCTGCCGGTGGCCGTTTTGCTGCTGGGAGGGTATCTGGTGATTGACGGCGAGATGACACTGGGAACACTGGGAGCTTTTCTGGAATACTCGACCAATATTGTCTGGCCGATGGAGATGGTCGGCTGGCTGACTAACAGCATGTCTTCCGCTTTTGCCTCGAGTAAGAAGATTCGGAATATTTACGATGCCAAACCTTCCATAGCGGAAACCGAACATCCGGTTGCGGTAGAACCGGTGAAAGGCAAGATCACTTTTTCCCATGTCAGTTTCCACAAGGAAGACCTGCATGAGATTCTCCATGACATTACCTTCACGGTTGAGCCGGGGCAAACTATCGGCATCATGGGCGCGACCGGAGCCGGGAAAAGCTCGATCGTCCATCTGCTGCAGCGGTACTATGATGCTACCGGCGGCAACATCTATATTGACGACATCAATATTCGTGACATGTATCTGGATCAGCTCCGGGGCGCCGTTTCTATGGTCATGCAGGATGTCTTTCTGTTTTCTGACACTGTCGTCGAAAATGTCCGCCTAGGAAAGCGTGACGAGGTTGACTTACAGGCCGTAAAAAAAGCTTCCCACGACGCCCAGGCCGGCAGCTTCATTGAAAAATTAGATAACCAGTATGAAACCGTCATCGGCGAACGCGGCGTCGGCCTTTCCGGCGGCCAGAAACAACGGATTACGATTGCCAGAGCGCTGGCCAAAAAAAACCCGATCCTGGTGCTGGATGACTCCACCTCCGCCCTGGACATGGAAACGGAACTGCTGATCCAGGAAACCCTGCTCTCGCTTCCTGATACCACTAAGATCATCATCGGCCACCGGATCAGCGCAGTACGGCATGCCGGCGAGATTCTTTATCTGGATCAGGGCCGGATCGCCGAACGCGGTACCCATGCAACGCTGATGGAACAAAAAGGGCTTTATTATCAGACCTATGTGGCCCAGTACGGCGAGACTTAACCGGCTTCCTTTCATTAGATACAGAACGACAATTTTAAAACAATAGTCTTATAGTCATTTATTGACAGCTTCAATTAACAGAAAGAAAAGGTGGTGAGTTTATGCCTATTAATGCGATAAAAGATGATGAAAAAACCGTAGAAGTAGCCAAATCTGTCACCCTGCTGCGGCTGCTCACTTATTTACTGGCTTACAAAAAAGATATCGTTATCGTATTGCTTATTATGGCTTATATTGTTTTTGTTTCTTTGATTAATCCGCTGATCTTAGAAACGGCGATTGACGACTATATCCGTCCGGGTGATTTAAAAGGACTCTTGGGTCTGCTTGGTGTGTCGTTCCTGCTGAATATCACGATGGTAGCCGGTATCCGCATCCGTATGGGGATGATGGCCAAAGTCTGTAACAAAGTACTGCTGACGATCCGGCAGGAACTGTATACACATATCCAGACCTTGGATTTTCAATTCTTTGACAGCCGGCCGACCGGCAAGATCCTGGCCCGGATCATCGGTGATATCAATTCCTTAAAGGACGTGCTGCAAAACGCGGTGATTTCCTTAATCCCAGATTTCATCAGTGTTTCCGCCGTGGTGGTAATCATGTTTATCAAGAATCCGGCGCTGGCAGCGGCTTCCTTAAGCACGCTTCCGGTCATGATGGGCGGTATGTGGCTGATTCAGGTCTATTCCCATAAGCGCTGGCAGCTCCACCGGAAAAAATCATCCAACCTCAATGCGTTCCTGCATGAAGACCTGTCCGGCATCCGGATCATCCAAAGCTTTACTGCCGAAACTGAAACCCGCACCGACTTTGACCAGCTGGTGAGCGAGCACCAGGATTCATTTATCCGGGCGGTCCGGCTCAATGATGCCTTTGGCTCGGTGGTGGACATCTGCTGGGCCGTAGGTCTGATTGCCCTCTATTTCGTGGGAATCAGGGTGATCGGAACCGACAAGGTTTCACTCGGTACCTTTTTGGCTTTCGGTACTTATATCTCCATGTTCTGGTTTCCGATTATGAACCTGAGTAATTTTTATAATCAGCTGATCACCAATATCGCCGGGGCCGAACGTATCTTTGAAATCATGGATACGCTACCGGAAATCACTGACGGCAGTGAAGTGGCTGCGCTTCCTCCCGTCGACGGAACCGTGACATTCAAGGATGTCAGTTTTTCCTATGACGATGAAACGATCGTCCTGGACCATGTGAGCTTCACTGTCCGGCCCGGCGAAACAATTGCCCTTGTGGGTCCCACAGGAGCAGGCAAAACCACGGTTGTCAACCTGATCAGCCGGTTTTATGATGTTCAGGAAGGCCAGGTAAGCATCGACGGGGCTGATGTGAAGAAAGTCACCATCGAAAGTCTGAGGCAGCAGATGGGCATCATGACGCAGGATAATTTCCTTTTTTCCGACACGATAAAGGAAAATATCCGCTACGGCAAGCTGGATGCCACTGATGAAGAAATCATCGCCGCCGCGAAAGCGGTCCGAGCCCATGACTTTATTATGCAGCTGGATCAAGGATATGATACCGTTCTGTCAGAACGCGGCGGCGGCCTTTCCATCGGCCAGAAACAGCTGCTGGCATTTGCGCGGACCATGGTATCTCAGCCACGGATCCTGATCCTGGACGAAGCGACCTCCAGTATCGACACCCAGACCGAGCTGCTGATCCAGGAAGGGATCGAATCGCTGCTGAAGGGACGCACCTCATTTGTGATTGCCCACAGGCTCTCAACGATAAAGCGGGCCGACCGGATTTTTGTCATTGACGAAGGAAAGATCGTAGAAGAAGGAAATCATGACCAGCTGATGGAACGGAAGGGGATCTATTATCATCTTCATAAGACACAGATGGAAGAATGGTAAAATTAAAACACAATATTAAAAGAGGGTAACCAGTATCTATCTACAATATCATTCTATATGTTATTTATTAGAAATGCAATCCTTGTTGTCCAATTAACAGATTTTAATCCTATTCTACGCTCTCTCTCCAGTTCAATCATACAAAAACGCTGCACAGGCAGGATGATCTGCTTGTGCAGCGTTCTGATAAAGTAACCTTCTTTTTGTTTCAGTGGTACAGACTCCGTTCTTTAAAATCGTAACCGCTCTTTTTCTTGGCTTGCTGCGGTCTGGTTCCTCTTCCCGTTCCTGTATTTTCACCGGGTTTCCCGTCCCATTTGTTCTTTGGTCTGAAATCGAATTTTTCTTCGTATTTTTTGTTGGACCTTGCACCTTTATAATTATCTTTATTACTGTCCTTACTGTAACTTTTATAATTATTGTTTTTTCCAGTGCTATAACCGGTACTATAACCAGTACTGTATTTATTCTTATAATTTCTGCTGCCTCTGTCAAAGATCGGTTTCTCTTCTTTGATTTCCTGAAGCTCCTCGCCCATCTTCATCTTCATGAATGCCGCCGCCAGCTCTATCGCCGTAAACCCATAGGCTTCCATGGCTTTGCCGATTTCCGCGACACAGAAGTCAAGATTCTGATTTTCCATCGTCTCTCTGGCTTCGCTGATGATGATTTCCGACTTGACCGAGGTGATATCGGCCACAGAAGGGACAGTGCGCTCTTTGATACGGGTATGGCACAGCCGTTCAATATCGCGGATCTTATAGATTTCCCGGCCGCTGACTAACGTAAAGGAGCGGCCTTTCTTGCCCGCCCGGCCGGTACGGCCGATCCGGTGGACATAATATTCAATATCTTCAGGGACGTCATAGTTAAATACCGCATCTACCCCGCTGACATCGATCCCTCTTGCCGCAACGTCGGTAGCGATCAGGATCTGGCATTTGCCGCCGCGGAACAGGTTCATCACGGTATCACGCTGGTACTGCGACAAGTCTCCGTGCAGGCCTTCCGCCTGATAGGAGCGTCCTTTGAGCTGTTCTGCCAGCTCATCCACCATCTTTTTGGTATTACAGAAAATCAGGGCGCGTTTGGGCTGGTAATAATCCATCAGGCGGCAGAGCACCTCCTGCTTATCCTTGCGCTGAACCCGGTAAAATGCCTGCTTTACCAGATCGATCGTGATTTCTTTTGGTGTTACCCTGATATACTGGGCATCCTTTTGATACGTATGGGTAATGTCGAGGATGGCTTGTGGCATGGTCGCAGAAAAAAGCGCCATCTGATGCTCTTCCGGCATGTCAGCCAATATCGTTTCAATATCCTCGCGGAATCCCATGTTCAGCATTTCATCGGCCTCGTCTAGGACAATCATCTTAATGGCCCCGGTTTTGATCGTATGACGCCGCATATGATCCATGACCCGCCCCGGCGTGCCGACGACGATCTGCACTCCCTGGCTCAAGGCCTTGATCTGTCTTGAAATATCCTGACCGCCGTAAATCGGCAGGACTTTGATTCCATGCATATATTTGGCCAACCGGCGGATTTCTTCTGCCGCCTGTACGGCCAGTTCCCTGGTCGGGCAGAGTACAATCGCCTGCAGCTGGCGGCTGTCGGGAGCCACCGACTGAATCATGGGAATGCCGAAAGCGGCCGTCTTGCCGGTTCCCGTCTGTGCCTGTCCGATGATGTCCCGGCCTTCCAGAAGGATCGGGATCGCCTGTTCCTGTATCGGTGTCATGGCTTCAAACCCCATGCTCTGCACGGCCTTTAAGATCCTTTCATCTACCGCTGACTGCCAATGATTGGTTATTTCTTCGCCTGCCGTCTCATTAATTACTGCTGATCCAGCCGCATCTTTTGACTTGATTTCCATTTTCTCTTCCATTCTTCCTTTATAATTATGATCTAGAATACATGATTCTCATTATCTGGTGACTCTCATTATCTGATGATTTTCATTTTCTGGTTTTCAATTCTCTGTCTTATTTTCCAGTTATCATTAGAAAAGACAACACTCGCAATTAATAGTGTTGCCTCATCATCTACGACTTGATAAGTATATATTGGATTTTACAATAAGTCAAGGATTTTTGCGCTAGTTTTCCTGAGCGGGCTCTCCTAACTTTTGCTCACCGTGCACATTGGGCTCCTTATTTGTGTTTTTATTCCTCTTGCGCTTTTTTTCGTGAAGAAAATCTTCGATGAGATACCGTGGCCTGGCTTTCGTTTCCAGATAGATCTTGCCAATATATTCCCCCACTACCCCTAAGGAAAGCAAAATCAATCCGCCGATCGCCCAAATAGAAACCATGAGGGTAGGCCAGCCGACAATCGTTTCCCTTGCGAAATATCTTACCACGCTGTAAATCATAATCACGAAGCTGATCAGAAAAATCAGGATCCCCAAAACTGTAATCATCCGTATCGGCCTGATGCTTAAAGAGGTGATCCCTTCGATAGCAAAGGCAATCATTTTCCTCAGCGGATATTTACTTTTGCCGGCAAAACGTTCGCCGCGCTCGTAGTAAACCACTTCGGTAGTATAACCGATCATCGGTATAATGCCCCGTAAAAACAGGTTCACTTCCTGAAATTCAGCAAGCCCGTCAATCGCCCGCCGGCTCATCAGGCGGTAATCTGCGTGATTAAACACCGTGTTGGCACCCATTCGGTTCATAAGCCGGTAAAAACTTTCCGCTGTCACTTTTTTAAAAAAACTGTCTTTGGCACGGCTGTCCCTTACCCCATAAACAATGTCGGCCCCTCCGTAATATTTTTCGATCATGGCCTCTATGGCATCTAGATCATCCTGCAGATCGGCATCCATGGAAATGACCATATCCGCATATTTTTTCACCTTCATCAGCCCGGCCAGCAAAGCATTCTGATGTCCTCTATTGAGGCTCAGGTTGATGCCGCTGTAAAGCGGGTCGGAATGATGCAGTTCCTTGATCAATGTCCATGTTTCGTCGGTAGAGCCGTCATTAACAAAAACGACCCGGCTGTCAGCAGCTATTTTTCTTTGCGCCATCAGATCATGCATTTTTACTTTTATTCTCGCTGCCGTCTCATGTAACACTTCTTGCTCATTGTAGCAAGGTATTACCACATACAAAATATGTTTCATAATATCCCTCTGTACCAAATATAATTTCTGTCATGTTCCAAACTCTGTCAGGTATAAACTGTCCCATTGCCTTTTATTGTATCATAACTGGCGAAAAAAAAACACACAACTATAAATAGAATTAATTTCGCTATAAATAGAATTAATTTCGCTGCAAGCTGTTTTCGCTAAAATTAAGTCCATTTTCCGATTCGTTCTCCGCTACTCCGCCAGCCTCCCCCTGCTCTAATACCTAGACTCCTCAGTAACTACGTCATTTCATACCGGTGATAGCCCGAACCCAACTCATATACCCGCTCTTCCTCCCCAGCTGCTCCCGGCAAGTAAAGCGTCGCTGTCGTGCCCGGCGGTATCGTGACTTCATAGCAGTACCCGTCCGCGGAGGTTTCCCACCGGCATTGGATCGTCCCTTGAATGCTTAGCTGCCTTCCGCATATCCAAGCCCGCCGCCGATCTGCGGCCGCAGGATGATTTTCTTGAATCCCGGTGCCGTTTCATCCGGACTGATACCCAGGATGCCGTTATAAAACCAGGAGGCATAGGCTCCCCGCGCAAAATGATTGAGTGAGCTGTTCCAGGAATACGTGCCGTCTCCGTGGTCTTCGTAGGCATTCCACCATTCGCAGGGCGTCGTGGCTCCGTTCAGTACCGCATACTGCCAGGAAGGGGAGTCCTCCTGCATCAGCAAAGCATAAGCGGTTTCAGAATAGCCATAATCCGACAATACCGACAAGATCCGGCCTTCCCCGATAAAGCCGGTAGTCGGATGATATCCCTCCGTAATAATCTTTTCATTTAGAAAAGCCGCCGCTGCCGCTGCTTCCGTCTCATCCCGAAAAAGCCCGAAATCCAGACCTATCACATAAGCTGTCTGGGCATCACCGAAAAGCCGGAAACCATCAGTGAGATACTGCTGCTTAAACATAAGTCTTGTCATCCAGCTGCATGTAGGAAACCGGCGCCAGCTTCTCGTAACAGACAATCGCGCTGTCGGCCCGACCTTCCAACGGGACATCCTGATATCTTTCGCTGATCAGATTGACCGCGGCATTTTCCCATCCGCTTTCTTCGAAACCCGGCTCCGCCCATCCGTCCTGCTCATAATTGGCATCATAATATTCGCCTTGGTAAATGTCATCGCTGCGGAAAGGGCCGTCTTCATAGACCTTCCAGTCTTCGTCTGTCACCACGATCTGTTCCGTTCCATCCGTATACCGGATGACCAGCTTGGCCAATAAGGCGGTCCTGTCCCCCCAAGGGTTCCAATTGTCAGTATAACCTACCGCCCGGTCATACCAGCCATGGCCAAGCACCGCCCCGATCGCGTTTTTTCCGGGAACCAGCCATTCCGACACATCATGGGTGCGGTACAACAAACGGGTGTTATAAGCCAGTTTCCCCGGATTAAACAAGTCATCCGTAACTGCATTGCCGTTAATCCTGAAATCATATATCCCTAAGGCAGTGGCATAAAGCCTGGCACTTTCAATCGGTTTATCCTGAACGACCAATTCCCGTCGGAACATCGGTGCCGCTTCTTCCTGATAAGCAGTCGAAGTTCTGTCTTCCACAGGACGGGAGAGCAGGGTACCGTTATTCATTTCTAGCATACCATTTACTGTGCGGCAATAATAAGGCGTGAAAATACTTTCTGCTCCTTCAAAATCTTCCGAGGAGATGAGCCTGCCATCGGCAGCTTCCACCCGGATATTGTCCAGATAGGCTATCGCGCTCCCACGTTTTTGCAAGTAGCCGATCCGGCCTGAGGGGCAGGCTTCAATCTCCTGTTCTGCTACTGCCGTGTCCTGTATATAAGTAACGGTATTGTTTCTGTCTACCTCTATTCTTACCGGAATCATAATGTCATTCATGGCACTGGCATCGGGAAACAATGCCTTAAGCGAACTTTCCTGAAGTTTCTCGGTGCGGTTATTGTCGACTTTGCTGATTCGTAAAAAACCCTGTTCCCCCGTATGTCCGATTTCCCACAGATAAAAACTGCCATACATTCCGGTATCCGCTCCAAACACAAAACCGGCAACTGAATCCTTCAGGCAGACATCATAGGTAATCGTGTAGGCCAGATTTTCTGCTGGCGTGGCAGCACTTTCATTCACAAGCATGGCAGCGCCTTCATTCACATCCTTTGGCGGGCTGATAAACATGGCATTGCTCCACCCGCTGTCCATTAAGCCGGTTTCAAAAAAAGCGGTTTCCGTGGATCCAAGTACGGTATTTTCATCTTCCCATACCGACACCTGCCAAAAATAGCGTGACGCCGGCTCCAGAATCTCACCGGCATATACAATCGCATGATTGTCGCCACTCTCCACCTTGCCGCTATCCCAAATCAGCGTTTCCCCCGCAAGGGCGGCCTCTGACCTGGCGACCTTGATTTGATAGGCTATCTGCTCCCGGCCGTTTTCCGGTGAGATAAACTGCCAGCTGAAACGGGGATTCGCCACATCAAGCCCAATCGGGTTTGTCAAGTACTCTGTTTTCAGATTCTGTACCGCATCGGCGTCGGTGCCAGCAGCGATACGGTCAGAATCTGCATCCGGCGACGGTACCCTGCCGTAACCAATGCAGGCGGATAGCATCAGGCAACCTGCAAGAACAAGATAAAATATTACTGCTTTTACCCTCATACATTCCCTCTGATTTAAAAAACAGTCTGTCAAATACATGGATCATGATTCAACAGACTGTTTCCATATAATTGGGTCAAAAGGTATTTTGCCCCCTTGATCCAAAATCATACCTTCTCATGCAAGCATGAAAGGCATGAGCTTTTGACCCTGGTATTTATAATTAGTAATTAACGATTTTCCCAAAATCGGCCTTGAGCGATGCACCGCCGACCAGGCCGCCATCGATATCAGCCTGTGAGAACAGCTCCGCCGCACTGGCAGCAGTAACGGAACCGCCGTATTGGATGCGGATCGCGTCGGCGGTTTCCTGCCCATACAGTTCAGCAATACAAATGCGGATCGCCGCACAGACTTCCTGGGCCTGTTCCGTAGTCGCTACTTTGCCGGTCCCGATCGCCCAGATCGGCTCATAGGCAATGACTGCTGTCCCCGCCTGCTCTGCCGTAACCTCCAGAAAAGCGATCTTTATCTGCTTACGGATCCAGTCTATTGTAATGCCCTGTTCTCTCTGCGTAAGGGATTCTCCGCAGCAGATAATCGGGGTTAGGCCATGCTCAAAAGCCTTCCGTACCTTTTTATTGACGGTTTCATCCGTTTCTGCGAAATATTCCCTTCTTTCGGAATGACCGATAATGACATAGCTGACACCGGCAGCCGTCAGCATCTTCGGTGAAATCTCGCCGGTATAGGCGCCGCTGTCTTCATAATACATATTTTCGGCCCCGATCGCAATATTGCTGCCCTTCACCGCCTCCACGGCCGGAATAATATCAATTGCCGGCACGCAGAACACCACGTCGGCCTGATCGGTTGCTACTAAGGGCTTCAACGTATTAATTAAGTCTACCGCTTCAACGGGAGTCATGTTCATCTTCCAGTTGCCGGCAATAATCTTTCTTCTTTGCATCTTACTCTTCTCCTTTTAGCAGTTAATTTTTATCGTTAGCCGCCACTACGCCGGGAAGTTCCTTACCTTCCAAGAATTCCAGGGATGCCCCGCCGCCAGTGGAAATATGCGTCATTTTCGGACCGTAACCCAGCTGGTTGACCGCCGCCGCCGAATCGCCGCCGCCGATTATGGTAGTCGCATCGGTCTCTGCCAGAGATTCCGCTACTGCAATCGTGCCCTTCGCCAGCACGGGATTCTCAAAGACGCCCATCGGTCCGTTCCATACTACCGTTTTCGCCGCTTTCACCGCATCGGCATACATCCTGGCCGTTTCCGTCCCGATATCCAGTCCCATCATGTCTGCCGGGATGGCATCAGCCTTGACTACGGTAATCTCCACCGGGGCATCAATAGGGTTAGGGAAATCTTTGGTTATCGTACTGTCAACCGGGAGCAGCAGTTTCTTGCCTAATTTTTCAGCCTTTTCCATCATCTCTTTGCAGTAGTCGATCTTTTCATTATCTACCAAGGAAGTGCCGATCTCATACCCTTTGGCTTTCAGGAAGGTATAAGCCATGCCGCCGCCGATAATCAGCGTGTCACATTTTTCCAAGAGATTAGAAATTACATTAAGCTTGTCGGCAACCTTAGCCCCGCCAAGAATAGCAACAAAAGGCCTGACCGGCGTTTCAACCGCATTGCCCAGGAAATCAATCTCTTTCTGCATCAGATATCCGACTGCCGCCACATCGGCCAAGGCAGCTACGCCAACGTTGGAACAATGGGCCCGGTGTGCGGTTCCGAAAGCATCATTAACGAAAACATCACAGATAGATGCCAGTTCCTGAGAAAAAGCCTCGCCGTTCTTGGTTTCTTCAGCCCGGTAGCGGGTATTTTCCAGCAAGATGACGTCGCCATCCTTCATAGCCGCCACCGCCGCCTTGGCATTGGAACCTACCACTTCCGGATCAGCCGCGAACTTGACTTCCTGGCCCAGCAGCTCGGTTAACTTGCTGGCTACCGGCGCCAAAGACAGCTCAGGTTTCGGCTCGCCCTTTGGCTTGCCCAGATGCGAACAAAGGATCACCTTTCCCCCGTCAGCAATCAGCTTCTTAATCGTCGGCATGGCCGCAGTAAGCCGGTTGGTATCGGTGATCACCCCTTCTTTCAAAGGCACATTAAAATCGCAGCGGCACAGAACGCGTTTCCCGCTAACATTAATATCATCCACTGATAATTTATTCAATCCCATCTCATTACCTCCATAAATTATATTTACACCAACAACTTCTTGTCTTTAAAACTTCAGTGCAGACCGATTGCAAGTTACGTCTTTAAGCACTTGCCGGTAAGCGTGGCCGAATGGCCATCATGGCCCTGTTTCTGTGAAAGCTCTGCTTTCACAGAAACAGGGCCCGGCCCAAAGACCGGACCCTGAGGTCAACTGAATTTATGCCAGTTCGGCAAAGTATTTGATGGTCCTGACCATCTGGCTGGTATAGCTGTTCTCATTGTCATACCATGACACAACCTGAACCAGGGAATTGCCGTCGGCCATCGGCGAGGCCATCGTCTGGGTCGCGTCAAATAAAGAACCGTAGGTAACGCCGATTACGTCGCCGGATACGATTTCTTCCTCAGTGTAACCGAAGGATTCGTCAGCGGCGGCTTTCATGGCTGCGTTGATCTGGTCTTTGGTTACATTGCCTTTTACTACGGCTACCAGGATGGTGGTCGAGCCGGTAGGGGTAGGAACGCGCTGTGCGGAACCGATCAGCTTGCCGTTCAGTTCGGGGATAACCAGACCGATCGCTTTTGCTGCTCCGGTTGAGTTGGGTACGATGTTGCAGGCCGCGGCGCGGGCTCTGCGCAGGTCGCCCTTGGGATGAGGGCCGTCAAGGGTCATCTGGTCACCGGTATAAGCATGGACGGTGGTCATGATGCCGGACTGGATCTCGGCCAGGTCATTCAATGCTTTCGCCATCGGCGCAAGGCAGTTGGTAGTGCAGGAAGCAGCAGAAATCACGGTATCTTCCGCTTTCAGGATGTCGTGGTTGACATTGAAAACCACCGTCGGCAGGTCGTTGCCGGCCGGGGCGGATATAACCACCTTCTTGGCTCCGGCAGCAATGTGGGCAGAAGCTTTGTCTTTGGAAGCAAAGAATCCGGTACATTCCAGGACAACATCTACATCCAGATCTTTCCAAGGGAGATCTTTGGGATCTCTCTGTGCATAGATCCTGATTGTCTTGCCGTCTACCGTAATCGAATCTTCACCAGCCGTTACTTTATCTGCCAAAGCATATCTTCCCTGAGCCGAATCATATTTCAGCAAATGTGCCAGCATCTTGGGGCTTGTTAAATCATTGATCGCCACTACTTCGTAACCGGCGGCACCGAACATCTGTCTGAATGCCAAGCGGCCGATCCGGCCAAAACCGTTAATTGCTACTTTTACTGCCATTATCGTTTCCTCCTAATAGTTGTTGTTTATTTTTAATCAGCATGGATATTTTACCTAATTTGTCCAGAAAAAACAAGGTGTAAATTAAAAATATTTGTCTTTTATGATTTTTTAATATATTGTTACCTCTACGTTAGCCTTTTAGTTACTTGCCACAAAATGAAAAGCAGATAATTGATTTTGCATTACTCTCCAATCATCTCTGCGGAGTGGTGGGTAAAGAACCGGTAAATGGCCTTAATTTCAGTGAAAACAGCTTACAGTGAAAATAATTCCTGATAAATATGTCTAGACAATGTTAAAGTACGGCTATATACTGATATAAATATAAATCTCGAATTATGGCATAACTTGCTAAAACAACATCAGGAGGATCAATATGGGGATTTTGGCAGATTTCCACCTGCATTCGGCTTTTTCCGGAGATTCGGATGCCGGCATGGAAGAAATGATTGGCAAAGGGATTGCGCTGGGACTTGCGGAAATGTGTTTCACGGAACACATGGACATGGATTTTCCGGTTACGGAAACGATTCCGGCCGATTTTTACACGGTGAATACCGACTCTTATTTGTATGACCTGCTTACGTTAAGGGCTAAATATGCGGACCGGATCAAGATAGGTTTCGGGATTGAACTGGGCCTTCAGCCTCATTTGTCAAAGGACATAGCCAAGTATGTAAAAGCTTATGATTTTGATTTCGTGATTGGTTCCTCTCATCTTTGTCATGGCAAGGATCCGTATAGACTGGCATTTTTTGAAGGGCGCAGCGATAAGGAAGCATACCGGGAATATTTTATTTCGATTCTGGAGAATATCAAGAAATTCAGTAACTTTGATGTATACGGCCATCTTGATTATGTGGTCCGTTACGGGCCGAGCCGCGACACGGCTTACCTCTATGCGGATTATCAGGATATCCTGAATGAAATCCTGACCTGTCTGATTGAGCGGGAAAAGGGACTGGAAATCAATACCGCGGCGCTCCGCTATCAGCTGGCTGAGCTTCATCCCTGTACCGCGATTGTAAAACGGTTCCGGGAACTCGGCGGAGAAATCATTACGGTCGGGTCGGATGCCCACTCTCCCAAGGATATTGCCTCTGGTTTCGGCATCGCTGCTGCTGTCTTACAAGAATGCGGGTTCCGGTACTATGCTTCCTTTGCAGGAAGGCGGCCAAGCTTCCATAAACTCTGACACTTCGCCATGCCACAAACCCAAAACTGACCGATGGCAGTATCGTGGAAAACTGTCATGTTACCGGCGGCTCTCCCACGCTTCTCTGGAAATACAGGTGATATGTTCTGTGCGGATGTCGTTCATTAGCGGCCAGGCTTTGTCCTTATTCGTAAACTGATAGCGAAAGCCACATTTTTCCTGCACCCGGCGCGACTTCTCATTGCCGTCAAAATAACCGCACCATATTTTTTTGACTTGCAGGACTTCAAACCCATACCTCATCAGGCTACGCAGTGCTTCCGGAATCAACTCCTGGCCCCAGAACGGCAAGCCGATCCAAAAGCCGGCCTCCGCTTCATCTGACGGAATCTTAATATTAGCCCTATCCCCAAGCATGAGTCCTATACTGCCGATGGCCCGGTTATCCTGTTTTAAGCATACGGCATAAGTTTCTGGGGCGGAAAGAACTTTTTCGATGATTTCCCTGCTGTTTTCCACACTGGTATGCACCGGCCAGCCGGCCACCGGCCCGACCAGCGGCTCCCTTGCATATTCATAAAGTGCTTCGGCATCTTCCCGGATCCAAGGACGCAAAATTAGTCTTTTTGTTTCAATTGTCACATCGTCTCCTTCTGATAATCGGCTTAATACTCTTCTTCCTCTTCTTCCTCTTCCCCGATATCCGTCTTCGGCTTTTCTAAGCCTTCAATGACGATCCCGTGCTTTTCCGCATAATCCCACAGCGCGGCATGGATCCCTTCCTCCGCTAGCAGGGAACAGTGTACTTTGACCGGAGGCAGGCCGTCCAGTGCCTCCATTACGGCCTGATTGGTGACCTGTAACGCTTCCTTTACGGTTTTCCCTTTTACCAGTTCCGTAGCCATGCTGCTGGTGGCAACCGCCGCCCCGCAGCCAAAGGTCTTGAACTTGCAGTCCTGTATCACCCCGGCTTCATCGATGTCCAGATATATCCGCATAATATCGCCGCACTTGGCATTGCCGACCGTGCCGACCCCGCTGGCGTCTTCTATTTCTCCCATATTGCGGGGGTTCTGAAAATGATCCATTACTTTTTCTGTATACATAGTGGTCCTCCTGATCGTACTAGCTTGACTGGCCGGCATGCTGGTTCATGACCGGACAGCAGAACTATTTTGTTTTTTGATAAAATCATCATATAGCGGTGACATATCCCGAAGTGACTGCACCGCTTCCTTGACCGCATCGATTACGATATCCATCTCTTCCTGGGTATTCTCTGCACATAAGGTCAACCGCAGCGAGCCATGGGCGATCTCATGCGGCAGGCCGATGGCCAGCAGCACATGGGATGGATCCAAAGAGCCCGAGGTACAGGCTGAACCGCTGGAAGCACAGATGCCTTTGCCGTCCAATTTAATAAGCATCCCTTCCCCTTCAATAAACCGAAAGCTGAAATTCACGTTGTTGGACAGCCGACTTGACCTGTCCCCGTTTAACCGCGAGTAGGGAATCTCCGCTGATATCCTGTCGATCAGATAATCGCGGAGCCGGCTTTCTTTGACTGTATTTTCTTCCATATGTTCGAATGCCCGTTTTGCCGCCGCCGCCAGGCCGACGATGCCGGGGACGTTCTCGGTTCCGGCACGCCTGCTGCGCTCCTGGCCGCCGCCATGGAGAAAGGAACGGAGCTTAAGTCCCTGACGGATGTAAAGGAAGCCGGTTCCTTTCGGGCCGTTCAGCTTGTGGCCGCTGGCACTTAATAAGTCTATCTGATATTCATCCACATCGGTCGGCAGATGACCGTAAGCCTGCACCGCATCGGTGTGAAAAATCACGCCCTTTTCCCGGGCAATTGCTCCGATCTCCTTGACCGGCTGCACGGTGCCGATCTCGTTGTTGGCAAACATCACGGAGATCAGGATCGTATCCGGACGGATGGCTTGCTTCAGTTCCTCCAGCTTAACTATGCCGTTTTCATCTACGCCGACATAGGTTATCTGATAGCCTTTCTTCTCCAGGTACTGGCAGGTGTGCAGAACGGCGTGATGCTCTATGGAAGAAGTGATGATGTGCTTGCCCTTGCACTCATAGGCATCTGCCGTCGCCTTGATGGCCCAGTTGACTGCCTCGGTGCCGCCGGCTGTGAAATAAATCTCGTTGCTCTTCGCCTTCAGGCTCTCTGCGATAACTTCTCTTGCTTGCATTACTGCTTTCCGGGCTCTGGTTCCTAGAGAATAATGTTCACTGCTGGGGTTGCCGTAGTACTCGTTGAAATAGGGGAGCATAGCTTCTAGAACTTCCGGAGCCATTTGGGTAGTCGCGGCGTTGTCCATGTATATTGTTTGATTCACTGACTCTCTCCTTTTAATTCCTAGTATCCCACTACGAATATGGTAGTTTCAATATAGCACTGATGTCAATATTTGTCAACATGAAACCTAGTAGAATTATTTTCGCTGTAAGCTGTTTTCGCTGAAATATTTTCTCATCAAATACTTTAAATATTTAAATTTCCCTTACATCTGCTTTAATTGCGCTAATAACATGAGGTTAATATTTCAATTATTGCTGTTGCAAATTAAGAACTTGCGGCTTTCATATCGTGATTTCTGGTCATATATCACAATTTGCAAGATTACCTCCTCACCCTTCGGTATGCCTGACAAAGGCAACTCAAGAATAATGTCTTTTACCGGTCGATAGACAGCCCCTTCTTTTATCAGCAATTTATATCCGTCGGAATCCCTCACTGTGACAGGCAGTTCATTGACTGACTCGGGAGAATGTTCATTGACTGACCCCGGAGAAGTACTTGATGATAATAAAAGTATAGTAATACTGGCTGACAGTAAGAGGAAATAAGCTGTACGAAATGATTTTGCCTTTAAGATGGAAGGCCTTTTCAGACTCTCGCAGTAATTCAGTGCTTTTTTTAGCTGGCCTACATTGGCATATCGGCGGTATGGGTTTTCGTGTAGGCATTTTATTATGATTTTTTTGGTGCTGAATGGCAGGTTATGACGGGATTCTTTCATAGAAGCGAAGGTGTTTCCTGTCAGTAAGAAATGAAATACTGCTCCTAGGCTGTATATGTCATTGCTTTCCGATAAATCAGGCGGTTTGCTGTCAACAGTCAGCAGTTCAGGAGCGCTATAGCCTGGCGTTCCTGCTTGGGCCTTATTACGGACAGCTGCTGCCGCACCAAAATCGATCAGTTTTATTCGTCCGTCTTCCCTTATCATAATATTGGCTGGCTTTAAGTCACAATAAATGATCGGGGGCTGGAAGGAATGTAGATAAAAGAAGACGGAAATAAGTTCCTGCATCACAGTCAGCGCCAGTTGCTTTCCCATAGGTCCGTTGCTTGTTATATATTCTTCAAGAGTCGCCCCACGGATAAACTCTGTTACCATATAGACTGTTTCCTCCTCTTTAAAATAATCATAAACCTTGGGTAACGCATGATGCTCCATGCTGTTCAACAGCTTGGCCTCATTCCATAAGCAGCGTCCCTTATTTCCGTCCTGTTCATCTACAGCTGTCTGTTTCACTGCAACTGTCCTCTGCAGGTGTCTGTCAAATGCCCGGTAAACTTTTCCGGTTCCGCCCTGACCAGCCATTTCCCTCAACTCATATCTTCCTAGAATCAACATATATCTACGCATATCCTCCCTTCCGCTTATTGATTTGTTTATGATTTGCTTTTGATTTGATTAGCTTTTGAGTTAATTTACTTTTGATTTGATTTTGCTTGTACTTCGTTCATAATTTGTATAGTATGACACTAATTCTCAAAATACGGTTAAGACACGATAATTTATCAGTAGCTAATAAATATCGTAACAAGAAGAAGCACTGGAGTATTACCTGATATAGAGCTAATTAAGATGGAATTAATCAGTATGGAATTAATTGGAATAAAATAATCAGACAAAATTAACAGGATGAAAATTAATTGAATGAAATAAATAGGATAAATGGATAATCATATGGTATAAGCTAGGTGGAATGGAATTCTGCAGGTGGAATCGTGCCGAATTGGACTTGGATCGGGAAACGCTGGTTAAGGCGTTTCCCGGAAAGTAAGCTGTCAGAAAATTTTGGCGATGTCGTTGAAGAGTACGATCACCATCAGAACCATCAGCGCGATCATGCCTGCCAGATGCACCATGCCCTCTCTTTCGGGCGGGATCGGTTTTCCCCGGATCAGCTCTATTACGATAAAAAATAGTCTTCCGCCGTCTAGGGCCGGCAGGGGAAGCAGGTTCATGATGCCGAGGTTAACCGACAGGATCATCGTAATATTCAGCATGGAAATCAGTACCTGTAAAAATCCATAGGAACTTGCCACTTCATAGGTTTCCCCGACAATTACTGCCATTCCCAGGGGACCCGCCACGTCGTCGCCACCCAGCCGGCCTTGCAGCATCATCGCGAGGCTTTTCAGGGTCGAGGTCACGCCGAACTGCACCTCGTGAAACGCGCTGGTAAAGATATCCATCCCTTTGCTGTCCGAATAGGAACCGTAGGCATTGATTCCAAACAGATAACGGCCCAGCTCCTCATTATAAGCCGGTGTTACCGTCACACTGGTTTCAAAGCCGTCTCGTTCGTAGGTTACCTGCAAGGGTTCTCCTCTGCTGGTATAGGAAATAAAATAAATCTGCCGGTACAAATGAATCGTTTCCTTGTTGATCTTGGTAATCAGGTCGCCCTTCCGCAGTCCGGCAGCTTCTGCTTGCCCTCCCGGGGTTACCGCGTCGAGTACCGGCCGGTCGGTCCCCGTATAGGCGACAATAACCAGACCCAGCAGGTAAGCCAGAAAAAAGTTGAACAGCGGTCCGGCTATTATAGCGGAAAACCGTGCCCAGGCTGATGCTTTGAGGAAAGAGCTTTCGCCTGGTTCCGGACGGATATTTTCTTGGTTCTCTTCTCCCCCGCTGCTTTCTTTATAGTCGGAATTCTCAATCTGGCCGTTTTCTCCCTCAAATACACAGGCACCGCCGATCGGGAACAGTTTCAGGGAATATTTGGTGCCCCCTCTGGTAAAAGAAAACAAAGACGGTCCCATGCCGATAAAAAACTCGGTCACATGAATCCCGTTCTTTCGTGCCAATAGAAAATGTCCCAGTTCATGGGCCAGAACAATCAGTGTAAATATTAATATAAAACAAATAACTGTCGCTACCAATTCGTCACCTTCCTGATATAGTCATAGCTTTCTGTTTCCGTCTGGAGAATTTCTTCAACCGTGGGATTCTCTATTACTTTATGATACGTCATAGCCCCCTCGATTAATTCATAAATATTTAAAAATTTGATTTTATTTTCAAGGAATAAGCTGACGGCCTTTTCATTTGCCGCATTATATACGGTCGGCATGCTGCCGCCGGCTTCCAGGGCCTGATATGCCATATCGAGGCCTTTAAATACTTCAACATCCGGTTTTTCAAAGGTAAGGGCCGATAATTGAAAAAAATCAACTATTTTTGTGTTTAGGGGCGGCCGGTCCGGATAAAACAGGGCGTACTGTATCGGCAGCTTCATATCCGGTGCTCCCAGCTGCGCTATGATGGCGCCGTCGGCATACTCCACCATAGAATGGACAATACTCTGCGGATGCACCACGACCTGAATCTGATCGGCCCGCATATCAAACAGCCATCTTGCTTCAATCACTTCCAGCCCTTTGTTTACCAGGGTCGCCGAATCAATGGTTATTTTTCTGCCCATCGACCAGTTGGGGTGCCGCAATGCCTCCTCTGCCGTCATGTCCGCCAGCTCTGACCGGCTTTTCCCGCGGAAAGGCCCTCCCGATGCCGTCAGCCAGATCTTTTCCACCCGCCGGCGGTTCTCTCCCTGCATGGACTGTAAGACCGCGCTGTGTTCGCTGTCCACCGGCAGGATCGTTACCCCGTGCGCTTCCGCTAAGGGCATGATAATGTGACCTGCCGTCACCAATGTCTCCTTATTCGCCAAGGCAATGTCCTTGCCCGTTTCAATGGCCGCAATCGTCGGCCTGATCCCGATCATCCCCACGACAGCCGTAAGCAGGGTGTCGGCTTCCTCCATAACGGCTATTTCCAGCAGCCCTTCCATTCCGCAGACCACCCTGACATCTAAGTCTGCCACCTTATTTTGCAGCTCACGGTAAGACTTTTCCGTCCACATGGCGGCGATCTTAGGATGAAATTCCCTGATCTGTCTTTCCATGGCTTCCACGTTATTGCCGGCCGCAAGAGCGGTCACCTGAAGCTCGTCCCGGTGATTCCTGACAATATCCAAGACCTGCGTCCCGATCGAACCGGTCGAGCCCAAAATCGCTAGCTTTTTCATATTCTGTGCCCCTATATCCTTACTTTGTATTCCCCCTTGTTTGGCATTTCGCCTTACTGTTCACACTCTATAATCTGATCAACAGTACTGCCAGCAAATATATCATCGGTGCCGTAAATATCACGCTGTCAAACCGGTCCATGATGCCGCCATGGCCTGGGATCAGTTTGCCGTAATCCTTAATGTCATGATTCCTTTTGATAGCCGATGCCGCCAGATCGCCTACTTGCGCGATCACTGACCCGGCTCCGCCGATCAGGGCAAAGACCACGGCCAGTTCCTGTCCCCCCGCCAGCCTGTTCTGCAAAAAATACCCGTATAATGCACCGACGATTACCGCTCCTACTATCCCGCCGACCGCACCTTCTATTGATTTTTTGGGGCTGAGACGGGGAACCATCTTATGTTTCCCGATCAGCATCCCTACGCAATACGCACAAGTATCACAGATCCAGGAACTGATAAAGATCAGCCACACGATGTAGCTGCCGTAGTTAAGCTGCCGGGTCAGATAAATACAGGATAACATGACCGGTGCATACACAAGACAGAAAAAGGCTTCCATAATCTGGCGCGCATGATACTTGGGATACCCGAAAACAAATACAAACATCAAGGCCACCAAGGCCAGCACCAGTGCCAGCAAAAGCAGCATCCCGTCGCCTGACCAGACCATTACCGCATAATAACCGGCCACCGCCACAAAGCCCACTGCTTCTAAACTGCTGATCGTCTTCCCTTCGGCGGTCAGCTTGCACGCTCTCATCAGCTCATGATATCCGACCAATGAAATCGCAAACAGCACCCCGGCCAGCACATATCCGCCGCATACTATCACCGCAAGGGCTGCTGCGACAAGCGCAATCCCGCTTATTAACCTAGCCCAAAAATTCGTCATTCCAATCCCCTCTATTCCGTAACGCCGCCGTACCGCCGTTCTCTATGATTATATGCCTCTATCGCCTTGACCAGCTCTGCTTTGGTAAAGTCAGGCCAGGCTAGCGGTGTGAAATAAAACTCCGTATAGGCCAGCTGCCACAATAAGAAGTTTGATATCCGCTGTTCATTGCAGGTCCGGATCAACAGGTCCGGTTCCGGCAGCCCGGAAGTATCCAGATAAGCCGACACCGTCTTTTCATCAATATCTGCCGGATCAATCTGTCCCTGCTTTACTGCTTCGCTTATTCTTCTCACGGCCCGTACGATCTCATCCCGGCCGCCGTAGTTTAACGCGATCTGGAATTTCAGACCGTCATTATCCTTGGTCGCCTCTTCCAGCTGTGCTATCCTTGACCTGATATCACTGGCCAATCCGCTTTTATCCCCTAAAACCCGTACACACATCCGGTTCTTTGCTGCCGTCTTCAGACAGGTTTTCATATAATTTCTCAGCAGCTTCATCAACGCCGCCACTTCATCGTCCGGCCGGTTCCAATTCTCCGTGGAAAAAGCATACACTGTAAGGTATTCGATTCCCATCCGGTACGCTTCCTCACAAATCACTTCCACTGTCTTGGCTCCCTGCACATGGCCATAATTCCGGGGCATCCCCTTGCTCTTTGCCCATCTCCCGTTCCCGTCCAAAATAATCGCCACATGCCTGGGCATCCTCAGCCCGTCATCCATATATCTGTCTCTCTTTCAAACTGCCTTGCCAAAAATCCGGCCATTTTCTGTGAAGTAAAGCGAAAAGCATTCCTCTTTTCAGCCAAGGGAATGCCCGCCATACTGTCAAACCTTATACGGTAAGAATATCCTTTGATTTATCCTCAACCAGCTTGTCAACATCCTTGATGAACTTGTCTGTCAGTTTCTGCAGGTTGTCTTCCAGCTGCCTGGCCTCATCTTCAGAAACTTCGCCCTTGCCCAGTTTCTTGAAGGCTTCATTGCCGTCCCGCCGGATATTACGGATCGCCACCTTACATTCTTCGCCTTTTTTCTTGACCTCTTTCACCAGCTCTTTTCTTCTCTCCTCGGTCAGCTCCGGGAAAACCAGCCTGATGGAATTGCCGTCGTTGGAAGGATTGATCCCGATATCGGAAGCCAGGATCGCCTTTTCAATATCCTTAATCAAAGACTTCTCCCACGGCGCAATCTGGATCAGCCTTGCTTCCGGAATCGTAATATTTCCGACCTGCTGTATCGGTGTCGGCGTTCCGTAATAGTTTACCTTGATCTTATCCAGCACATGCGGGTTGGCACGCCCGGCCCGGATTCCTGCATAATCGCTTTCCAGATGTTCATATGTTTTTTTCATTTTACTGTCATAGACCTGTAATCTCTCATCCATCCTTACTTCCTCCCATTCATGCCCGTATGCTTCCTATGTACATAGTATTACAGTCACCTTTGTTCTGGCGTTCATATGGCATCCTGAAAATTATCTTTCGCCGCTTTTATTCGGTTACATTGGTTCCTGTGAAATTTCCTTTTGCGGCTTCTATACGGTTACATTGGTTCCTGTAAAATTTCCTTTTGCGGCATTGACTATGCTCTGCCGTTCACCCAAACCGAACACGCGCATCGGTATTTTATTATCCCTGGCCATGATCGAAGCTGTCATATCCACTACCTGCAGATTTTTGGCTATTACCTCTTCGATGGTGACCTTGTCGTATTTTACCGCCTGGGGATTGGTGTGGGGATCTTCGTTATATACCCCGTCTACTGCCTTGGCAAGCAATATCATATCCGCATCTAATTCTGCCGCCCGCAGTACCGCGCCGGTATCTGTCGTAAAAAACGGATGCCCGGTGCCGCCGGCAAAAAACACCGCCATCCCCTTATTAAAGTACTTTATTGCCCGATCCTTGGAGAAAAGCTTGGTGAAAGACCCGCATTCAAATGGAGTTAAGACAGCTGAGGCCATTCCTTCACTGCGAAAAACCTCCGATACGTAAATACAGTTCATAATGGTCGCCAGCATGCCGATCTGATCTGCCTTCGTCCGGTCAATATTGCTGCTGGTCCGGCCGCGCCAAAAATTCCCGCCGCCAATCACGATGCCCACTTGAATGCCGTCAGCCAACAGCTGTTTTACCTGGCTGGCAACCTCTTTTACCGTAGCTTCGTCAAACCCTGTCTTTTTATCTCCCGCCAGCGCTTCACCGCTCAACTTTAATAGTATTCTCATTATTTTTTTCCTTTTTTGAACTCTTCAAAGAACGAGGTGGGATTCACCTCAGCATAACACTGTGAACACATGCCTTCGATAACGGCACCGTTGTTGATCTGGACTGATTTGGACTTGATGTTACCCATTACGATCGCTGACGTATCAAGAATAACCGGGCCCTGGACATCAATGTCGCCCTTGACGGCTCCGGCAATAACAGCGCTGTTGGCAAAAATATTGCCGATAATTACCGTGCTCTGCCCGATCTTAACGCTTCCGTTGCTTTTCATTTCTCCGGTGATCTTGGCATTGTCCGCAAAAATCTCCGCCGCCTGCGAATCTCCGACGATACTTCCGGTTATATTTAACTTACCGAGGATGTCAATATTTCCGTGGATAATCCCTTCCAGTTCCAGTGAGCCTTCAGACGTGATATCGCCCACAAGCTTCATGCCGGCTGTTATTGTTGCCGTCTCGTCAGATACTTTTTTGTCCGGAAGATCTGATTTCATCATCTCAGCTTCTGCAGCTGCCACATATACCGGTTCTTCCATCATTTCGTTCACCTCTTTCATCATCGTCATCTCCTCCGCTTTATCCAGCATCTCATCAATATCAATCGGCAGTCCGTCATCAAAATCAGCCGTCTCATCCCAAGGTTTGGATGTGTCCTGAGTGACTGGCTCTTCCGCAAATGTCATATCAGCCGCTTGGGTGTCGCTTGCCGGTGCGTTTTCCAAAGTATCATACTCCGCCATGGTTAATTCCGGTTCCGCCCTGGTTAATTCTGATTCCGGTAATTCCGTTTCGGCCGTGTATAATTCCGCTTCGGCCATGCTTAATTCCGCTTCGGCCATGGTTAATTCCGGTTCGGCCATTTCTAATTCCGGTTCGGCCATGCCTAATTCCGTTTCGGCCATGGTCAATTCCGGTTCGGCCATGCTTAATTCTGATTCAGATAATTCCGGTTCCGCCATTTCTTCTGATTCCTCAGTTAATTCCAGAATATCTTCTTCCGGCAGTAATTCACTGACTGCTTGTGAAAGGTCCTCCTTTAAGTCTGTGAAAAATCCCATTATATCCTTCCTCCAATCTTTATTCGTAATTATTCAGAAGGACATAAAATAATTCTCGCGGAATACCTGCTGAACAGTTACTTTTATTATAATATTATTTGTTTTTAATACATATGATGAATTCTGGATTTACTTACCAGCTTTTTAACTTTACGACAAAGCTTCCATATGCCTCACCGGCACGGTATCATCACTGATTGGCAGGATCTGGACATTTTCCATGGCCAGCAGGCCTTCGATAATCTGAGGTAGGGCCTCCACCGTAGTGTGTTTCTCCGCTGCATCGTGCAGCAGCATAATGCCCGTCCGTTTTCCGTTTACTCCGGCAAGACTGTTATCCACAATCTGCTCTGCGCTTAAAGCACCGCTGACGGCATCGCCGGAGGCGATATTCCAGTCGAAATAGGCAATATTCTGCTCGACCAGATAAGCAATCAGCTCCTGCATGTCCACATTGCTTACTGTATTGGAACTGCCGCCGGGAAAACGGCAGTATGTACACCATATCCCGGTTTCTTCATACAGGAACTCCTGCAGCCGGGTCAGGTCATCACTGAAACTTTCCACCGACTGATAAATCTCCTGATAGCGGTGACTGTAAGAATGCATGGCGAGGGTATGGCCTTCTTCCACGATCCTCCGATAGGCTTGCAGCGACAGGTCATCGGTCTTACCGACCACAAAAAAAGTCGCTTTCACGTCATATTGCTTCAATATATCCAGTATCTCACCAGTATGGCTGCTGGGGCCGTCGTCAAATGTCAGATATATCTTGATCTGTTCCGTTTCTTCCGTTATCTGCTCAATCTGGCCTTCGTCGCCTGTTCTGGTCGATTCCTCCAGCTGCGATGTCACAAAAATACTTGTCTGCGCGACTTCCTCTTCTGACTGAGGCATGTCTGCTGAAGCCGCCTTTGCGGCCTCCTCCAGCGTCGCTTCCAGCGCGTCGATCTGTCTCAGGGCATCCTTTAACCTCACCGACAAGATAATGCAAAGGACAGTGGGAAGTAAAATGGCGGTAAATATTGCATAAATGATCACTTTTTTTATGACCTGCACTCTTTTGCGGCGTTTAGCCTGCCGCGGCCGGCTATCAGTCTCTGCCATCAAAATATACTCCCTTTACCTATGCTTTTACTATAATACCATAAAAGTCAAAAAGAAAAAAGGGTGAAAAAAATAAAATGTGCGTCAGTCATCCGATGTCATATTGCGTTTCATATGTCACTTCACAGTAACATACTACCGGACTGCAGGGCACATTTTCATCTTTATTTTTATTTCCATCCCAATCATTATTTTTAGTAAAAACTCGTCCAGATTTATTTGCACCATGTCCATCCACCTGTACAATTTAATGTCATTATCTTATCACAAAAAAATCCCAAATTCCACCTATATGCTATCTTATATGTTTTTATTTAATTGATGATGGTATTAGTCAGAATAATCGTAATTATTAGAATAAATGTTATATTTATAAAATATATAAAATTGTCATAATGACACATAAAAAGCGAAAATATCTCAAAAAAATAAAAATGTGCACTCCATCCGTATTATATTACTATTAGTAATGCTACCGGACTGCAGGGCACATTTTCATCTCATCTATCATTTTACGGACGCCACGGCCCGGAACCCGG